>Ga0268284_1000182_pt1 | contig 55950 bp, 50 predicted proteins | sample saktaG_14_FD_190137 | JGI IMG/M metagenome (GOLD analysis project Ga0268284, IMG submission 190137) | Saline water microbial communities from Sakinaw Lake, British Columbia, Canada - sak_2013_06_06_40m | ecosystem: Environmental > Aquatic > Non-marine Saline and Alkaline > Saline ...
TTCGCCGTGGGGGCGGGGGCCGAGAAGTCGTCGCCCGGCGCGTTCATCAAGTTGGTGGCGGCCATGTCCGGCGGGTCGGCCAGGATACCTGAGCCCGACCTGTTCCTGTCCGATGGGGACAAGATCGATATCGACGACCTGCATTTCGAGGTTATTTACACCCCCGGCCACAGCCCCGACGAGATCAGCCTTTACGGCCACGGCATACTTTTCAGCGGAGATACGCTTTTCAACGCCGGTATCGGAAGGACAGATTTTCCCGGCTGCAGCTACGAACAGCTCGAGCACAGCATACAAACCAGGCTCTATACCCTGCCCGATCAGACCATTGTGTACCCCGGCCACGGCCCCGAGACTACAATCGGGCGTGAAAAAAGGGGCAATCCCTTTATCAGGTGATTGCCCCTTTATATAAGCTGTATGTGGTGGATTAGACGAAGAGGGGGCAAAGGACCAGCGTGATAGTGGCGAGCAGCTTTACCAGCACGTGAAGTGATGGTCCGGCAGTGTCCTTGAAAGGATCACCGACTGTGTCGCCGACTACGGCAGCCTTGTGGGCGTCCGATCCTTTGCCCAGGATATTTCCCTTGTCATCCTTAAGCTGGTCATCTTCGATCATTTTCTTGGCGTTATCCCAGGCGCCGCCGCCGTTGTTCATGAAGGAGGCGAGCATGATGCCTGCGATCGTGCCGATCATGAGGAGCGCCGCCACAACCTGCGCGGCGTCCCACATGTAGAACTTGCCGTCCGCCAGCGGGACTGGTGGGAGGTACTTGAAGAACAGACCCAAAACCACCGGCGCAAGCACTACCAGGAGCGCTGGGGCGATCATCTCTTTGAGGCCGGCTTTGGCCGTGATATCAACGATCTCAGCATAGTTCGGCTTCTCGGTCCCGGCCATGATGCCCGGGTGATCGCGGAACTGGGTGCGTACCGCGTCTATGATTTTGCTGGCAGTCTTGCCGACTGACCTGATAGCCCATGCGCTGAAAAGATAGACAAGCATGGCCGCAATAAGCCCGCCGACGAAGACCTCGATATTGGAGATGTTTACAACGTTGAAGCTGCCGGTTACCCCGTACCTGAGGAAGGACACCCTGTCGAGGTAAGCCTGGAATAGCAGGAAGGCGGCCAGGCCGGCTGATACCATGGCATAACCCTTGGTCAGCGCCTTGGTCGTGTTGCCGACGGCGTCAAGCCTGTCGGTGATCTTGCGGATCTCGGGGCCGGCGCCAGCCATCTCGTTAACGCCGTTGGCGTTGTCGGTGATGGGGCCGAAGGTATCCATGGAGAGCACGTAAGGGCAGGTCATAAGCATGCCCATGGTAGCCACTGCCGTGCCGAAGGCGCCTCCGCCTTTAACTCCGCTTAGCTCGCCGAATACGAAGGCCAGTATCAGGGCGGAGCCGATTACCATGGCTGTGGCGAAGGTGGTTTCGAAGCCCACTGCCACGCCTGCCACGATGTTGGTGGCGGGGCCGGTCTTGGAGGCCTCGGCGATATCTCTGACGGGTTTGTAGCGTGATTCAGTGTAATACTGTGTCACGAAAATGATAGCGATGCTGGCAGCGATGCCCACGACGCCGGCAAAGAACAGCCACCAGTTGTCGAGCATGACGTAAACGGTAATGGCCAAGCCGACTATGGATAGAGCGATGGCCACGTAATACCCGCGGTTGAGGGCGTTCATGGCGTTCTCGCTCTCTTTGGCTTTTACGATCATGATGCCGACCATGCTGGCAAACATGCCGAACCCGCGCACAACCAGCGGGAAGAGGACCCATGCCACGTTCCCTGTGGCAACGTATGCAACCACGCCCAGGATCATGGCGCCGATGTTTTCGGCGGCGGTCGATTCAAAGAGGTCGGCGCCGCGGCCGGCGCAGTCACCGACGTTGTCGCCCACCAGGTCCGCGATGACAGCAGCATTGCGGGGATCGTCTTCGGGAATGCCCGCTTCGACTTTACCGACCAGGTCGGCGCCCATGTCAGCGGCCTTGGTATAAATACCGCCGCCAAGCTGGGCGAAGAGGGCCACGAAGCTGGCGCCGAAGCCGAAGCCGACGATCAGATGCGGGGATAATGCGGGAGTGTCAGCTCCGCCGAAAGAGAAGAATATTATGGTTACACCGATCAGGCTGAGGGCTGTAATAAGGAACCCGGATACAGCGCCGCCGTGAAGCGCTACCCGCACTGCCTCGGTCAGGCTCTTCTGAGCAGCGGCCGCGCAGCGTACGTTTGATTTAACTGCAACGTACATGCCGATGAAACCGGAGATGCCTGAGCAGATTGCGCCAACCAGGAATGCGAGCGAAGTATGCCAGCCGATTGATATGGCGTCATAGCCGGCTTTCTGCAGCGCTTCCTCCGGCGGCAGCAACCCCACGATTACTCCGATGACGATAGCTACTATAACCGAGTAGATGGCGATGGTGCTGTACTGCCTCTTAAGGAACGCCCACGCACCCTCAAAAATCATGTCGCCGATTTCTTTCATCTTCGGGGTGCCCGTCGGCCGTCGCATGACGTTGATCGCCAGCCAGACGGCAAATATCACCGTCACGATGCCGGCTACAGGTACGACCCAGAAGATCGGGGGAATTTGTGCCATAGTACCTCCTTATTTGAATTTAAATTGTGGCCACGGGCTTTTTGGGCGCGCGCCTACCAAATGTGGGATTGTACCAGCGGGAACGACCAAAGTCAACCAGAATAGGGTAGGCAGAAATGCCTAATCTCGGGCTTGCCCTGTTTCGTGCGTGGGCAGCTGCGAGATCAGGCTGACCTCTATGGTATAGATAAGGTACCTTGATTGTTTAATCTCATCGGCAGGGATGATGTCTTTCAGTTCCGGCAGCTTGGCCAACTCCTCCAGCACGCGCAAGCCCTCCTGCGCCCTCTTGGCATTGGCCCGAACTATGGCATAGATGTCCCTGTGCTCTTTCACCAGGTCGTTTTCGGCGCCTATGTCGCCTTCGGAATCCCTGCTCAGCAGCAGGTGGATGCCCAGTTCTCCAGCCAGCCGGTTAACCTGGTGGCGCACTGATTTGAGCCGCCGTGTGGAATTTTCATCCTCAAGGATAAATCTGGAGACGTCTTCCAGGACGCGCAACCCCTCGCTGACACGGTTGATGTTGGCGTCAACTGTACGCAGAATCCGAGCTTGCACTGTCCAGTTCCCGCAAAGAGTCGGGGAGCACACCGTCCCTCGCCTTATCGATGCTATCCTGTATCTCCGCCGGTATCTCCATGTTCATATTTTTAAACTGCTTTTCCAGGCTCCTGCCGATATTACGTGGATCTTTGTAGTAATCCGCCGACATCCCGGGCCCCGGCTCGCCGCTCTCCTCGTGAACGGTAGCCGTCGATTTGATCACTGCAAAGCTGGAGATAACCCTGTGAAGGCTGGTCCCGCCGCACACCGGGCAGGAGGGGTCCTGTTGAATGGCGGCCTGGCGCGTGAAGATGCCCACCTTCTTTTTGCAGTTGTGGCAGAGATACTCGTAAATAGGCATTACCTGGCTCCTGTGAAGCTTATGGCTCAGCCTGTAGCGTTCCCGCCCTCGGCAGGGGAGGACGGCATTTCACCCCGCTCCATACGCTCCATGGTCTCCTGGTATTCGGGGGCGACGGGTTCGCCGCCGCTCATCTTGTTGTTCCAGGCGGCCAGCGCCTTGGGATCGTTGTTCATCATGCCGCGCACCATCTGTGAATCCCCAAGTATGTCATCATAAACCGCTTTATATGACTTTTGCGTCATGAAAGTGGAGAATCTACGTTGCAGCGAATTACCCCCGCATCTGGGGCAGGGTGGAGCATCGCTGTTGAAGCGCGGGAGCAATATCTCCTGCCGCGTTTTACAGCTGGGGCACCAGTACTCGTAAACAGGCATATCTGCCTCCTCGGTGTTATGATTGTAACACATGTTATCGGCCTTGTTAAAAAGGCCGAATCCCTCTTTGTGCAAGCGGCGCTATAAATTGACTTAAGTGCTTTTACTCCACTAAAATGCTTCGAGGAGTTTGCCTGTGAACAGCAACGAGATACGCCAAGCCTTCCTAAAATTTTTCGTAGAGAAAAAACATAAGATCATACCCAGTTCATCGCTGATACCGCACGGCGATCCCACGCTGCTGCTGACCACTGCCGGCATGGTGCAGGTCAAACCGTACTTCCTGGGACAGGCCGTTCCGCCCGGCCGGCGGCTGACGTCCTGCCAGAAGTGCTTCAGGACGACCGACGTGGACTCTGTCGGCGACAGCAAGCACCTCACGTTTTTCGAGATGCTGGGCAACTTCAGCGTTGGCGACTACTTCAAGGAGGACGCCATTAAATGGAGTTGGGAATTTGTCACCAAAAGGCTGCGCCTGCCGGCGGATAAGCTCTGGATAACGGTTTACCTGGACGATGACGAGGCGCATTTCATCTGGAGACAAATCGGTATACCGGCCGATAGAATAATCAGGATGGGCGAGAAGGATAATTTCTGGGGCCCGGCGGGTGACAGCGGCCCCTGCGGACCCTGCAGCGAGATACATTACGATTTCGGGAAGGAATCCGGCTGCGGCAAACCTGAATGCGATCCTTCCTGCAGTTGCAGCCGTTTCTCGGAGATATGGAATCTGGTCTTCATGCAATACAACCAGGCCAAAGACGGCAAGAGGTCGCTGCTGCCCAGACCCAATATCGATACGGGGATGGGGCTGGAGCGCGTCGTCGCCGTCTGCAACGGCAACCCCTCTGTTTACTCTACAGACCTGTTTGACCCCCTGCTCGAGAAAATATGCCGCATCGCCTCTGTGCGCGAGGGAAAAGACGAGGCCACCGACAGGATGATCAAGGTCATCGCGGAGCACAGCAGGGGTTTGACTTTCCTGATCGCCGACGGCCTACTACCTTCCAATGAGGGCAGGGGCTATGTGCTCAGGCGTATACTCAGGCGCGCCTGCTTCATGGGCAGGAAGCTGGGGCTGGGAAAGCCGTTCATGGGCGAGATGGCTGGCGCGGTGATCGAGAAAATGGGCGCTGTCTATCCCGAGCTGGTGGCGAACCGCAAGCTGGTTCTCGATGTAATCAAGAATGAAGAGGAGAGGTTTAACGATACTCTCGATGCGGGCATAAACCTGTGCGAGAAGGCTATTGCAGATGCAAAGGCACAGAACCGGGACTGTCTGATGAACGAGGACGTTTTCAAGTTCTGGGACACTTACGGCTTCCCCCTCGAGCTGAGCGTGGAGATCGCGCAGGAGCACGGGATCAGCGTGGACATGCAAGGCTTCGAGGCCGAGATGGAGAAGCAGAGGGAGAAGGCCAGGGCGAGCCATAAGTTCGCCGGCGGCAAGGGGGAGCAGGACATCTTCGCACAGCTCGGCCCGACACTGGAGATCACCGAGTTCGTAGGATACGAGGAACTGGCCGCCCGGGCTAAAGTCCTGCAGATAGTTGACGAGAAGACGGCTGCATATATTGATAAGGCGGCTGAAGCCAGGGACATCATCCTCATCCTGGATAAGACACCCTTTTACGGAGAGATGGGCGGGCAGGTCGGCGATACCGGCAGTATCATCTCTGCGTCGGGCGAGCTTCGCGTTGATAACGCAGTGGCCTATCCCGGCGGCGGCATAGCCGTCTCAGGACGGGTCAAGAAGGGGACCATCACCAAAGGTGATATAGTAGATGCCTTGGTCGACGAGGAACGCAGGAAGGACATCGCCAGGAACCATACGGCCACGCACATACTGCAGGCCGCGCTGAGGAAAGTGCTGGGAAGCCACGTTGCACAGAGAGGCTCCCTGGTTACACCGGAGCGGCTGCGCTTCGATTTCACGCATCTCTCATCCATCAGCAAAGAGGAATTAAAGCAGGTGCAGTCGCTGGTCAACTCGGTGATCAGGCAAAACCTGCCCGTCTCCACAGGTGTATGCTCATACAACCAGGCTATCAGCGAAGGGGCTACGGCTATCTTTGAAGAAAAGTACGGCGACACCGTCAGGATGGTTAAAATAGGCGCCTCCGGTTTGAGCACCGAGCTTTGCGGCGGCACACATGTCAAGGCAACGGGAGAGATAGGTTATTTCCTGATCACCGGCGAGGCCAGCGTGGGAACCGGGCTTCGCAGGATCGAAGCCGTTACCGGCAGGGGTGCCGAGGAGATGGTCGGCCAGAGGCTGGATGCATTAGACCAGATCGCCAGTAGCTTGAAGGTGTCACCACAGGAGGCCCCATCTAAAGTAGTGGATATGCAAGTCGGCCTTAAAGCTAACATGAAAGCTGAGGTAACGCGGAAGCGTGAGAATTTAAAGCCGGAGATAGAACGTCTTCTAAAGGAAAACGTGAAAACGATCGGCGGTATCAAGGCATTGTACGCGCAGGTGCCGTCCGCACCCATGTCCGCCGTTATGGAGATGGGTGACATGCTGAAAGAGGGTATGGGTGGTGGTGTGGCCGTGCTGGCCTCGGTTTACGACAACAAGCCGTTTTTCATCGCCACTGCAACGGCGGACGTCGTTGCAAAAGGCATTCACTGCGGCAAACTGATCAAAAAGATATCGGCCATCGCGGGAGGCAGCGGCGGTGGTAAGGCGGAGATGGCGCAGGCCGGGGCCAAAGACAGCGCCAGTATAGGCAAAGCCCTTGAAGAGGTGCCTGCGGCAATCGAGGAGCTGCTGAAGGCTGGCCGTGCATAGGATCATGGGCCTGGACATCGGCGACAAACGGATAGGCGTCGCAATATCCGACCCTTCGCAGATACTGGCCAGCCCCCTGAAAACGATAGTCAGGAAGGACGATCAGTCCGCCATACTCGAGATAGCAGCACTGGTCACGCAGCGCAGCATCGGCAGGCTGGTGATAGGTCTTCCCTATCTGATGAACGGCTCCGTGGGCGAGCAGGCCCGCAAAGTGATGGAGTTTACCGGCGGAATAAAGGAGAAGACCGGCGTTGAAATCGTGATGCAGGATGAGCGGCTCACCTCCTTCACCGCCGGTCAGATGTTGCGGGAGGCCGATAAAAAGAGGAAGCGCCTGAAAAAGGAGATCGATGCCGCAGCTGCCACGGTCATACTGCAGGCGCACCTTGACGAGATCGCCGCCGAAGGACAGATTTCGCAACAGGAACGTCCCTCCCTATAATTACGTTACCGTTAGCGGCTGGAAGCGTGATACTGCGTGGCCGCATTGAAACCGCTTTATCTCTGATGAGTTCGTGTAATAAGGAGGTCTAATATGTCCAGGATAATGATTTGTTTAGCCGCAATACTGTTCGTGTTACCGGCCATAATTTCCTGCTCCGCGGTTGAGAGCAAGATAGCTGTAATATCATTGAATGGTCCTATTATGGAAGGATCACAGAGTTCATTGTTTGGGGGCCGGGTCATTACGCCGGAGAGCGTTCGCAATGACCTGCTGCGGGCCCGTGATGACGCGTCAGTTAAGGCAGTAGTGATACAGGTCGATTCGCCGGGAGGTCAGGTCAGCGCTTGCCAGGAGATAGTGTACGAGCTGGATCAGTTTAAGAAACCGGTAGTCATGAGCTTGAGAGGGATAGCAGCATCGGGAGGGTATTACATTTCAGCTAAAGCCAACAGGATCCTGGCATTACCTTCGACTCTTACCGGAAGCATCGGGGTCATCTCAGAGATACCCAATCTAAAGGGCCTCTTCGACAAAATAGGCATCAAGATTGAGGTTATAAAGGCCGGCAAATACAAGGACATGTTTTCGGGGACGCGCGATTTCACCCCTGAAGAAGTACAGATCATGCAGACCATCACTGACGAGTCATATGAACAGTTTATAAGTGTAGTCGCCGAGGGCCGCCACATGGAGAAAGAAAAAGTCAGGGAGCTGGCAACCGGCCAATTATACACCGGCGCGCAGGCCAAGGCTTTAGGATTGGTTGATGAGCTTGGCGGCCTGCAGGCAGCCATCGATAGCGCTGCAAAGTTGGCGGGCATTGAGTCACCCCGCGTTGAATATTACCAGGCAGAATCCCCCGGCCTGCTGAAATTGTTGTTCAGCCTCGGCGACGGTAAACTTGGGAACCTGACCGGGGGCGGCCTTATGACCGCAGAAACCATAGCGCTAATGGAATTTATGGAAAAACCTTACCCCAGGTTCCTGTACCAGTGATAAGGCAGCATGTTGACATAACATATTTTGATGAAGAGATGAAAAGGTTATAAGATATTAAGGTTATTTTGGCATTACGATATTAACGATCCGAAGGCGAAACACAAGTTGAGAGTTGCTGTGAAACCGCATGCCAGTATAAGCGACTATGTCGGTGTGCTGAAACCCAGGGAGACCAGCCTTCTGATTTTCATCGGGGCATGTTCGGCGGTAGTAGCTGCCTCCGGGCTGGGACATACTTTTCCCGTCAATACATTTGTGCTGGCTGTTGCTGCCATGGCATGCGGGAGCGCAGGTGCCAATGGACTGACCAACTATCTGGACAGGGATGTCGATGCCAGGATGGAACGTACCCGCCACCGGGCGCTGGCAGCGGGACGCATTAATCCGCCACAAAAGGCCCTGCCCTTGATCATAGGGCTAATACTGGCCGGGTTGGTCCTGGCGTGGATACTGTCTCCCATCTGTTTCGTTATCGGGTTAGCGGGTATCCTGGCTTCGGCGATCTGGCGCAAGACTATTTCCTGCACCTATTTCGGTATTATTGCCGGCAGCGCCCCCGTGCTGATAGGGTGGTATGCCATGGCTGGCCAACCTTCTTTCGATGTCATGCCCTTACTGTTTTTTTCCCTGATTGCAGCCTGGACACCCGTACATGTCTGGACCCTGATGATAGCGAACCGCAGCGACTATGAGAGTGCCGGCCTGCATTATTTCCCGCTTAGCTGGAAGGATAAAGACGTAATAATCTTGCTGGCAGTTTTATCCGTCGCGCTTTCGGTGGTGGCCCTGCTGATTTACTTTCTGCCGGGGAAACTTCACTTGCTTTACCTGGGCGTTACCCTGGTTATGAGCTTGCTCATGATATACGCCAACCTGCATTTGCTGATGAGGCCTACATCGAAAAATGCCTGGATTGTATATAAGTTATCTGCCTTTCCCTACCTTGGGATAATATTTTTGGTAATGGCGATCGATTCATGGTTCCTTTAATGCCGGGGCACAGGCACGTGCTGGATTATGCTTTTTATCCCAGGCATGTAGCTGTAGCCGGGGCATCTGAACAGACTTTTTCCTTTGGTTACCATTACCTCAGGCACCTCCTCGATTATGGTTTCAAAGGCGCGATATACCCTGTCAATCCCCATAAAGAGTCCGTCCTGGGCCTGAAAGCATACCCGAGCCTGGCAGAAATACCGGGTGACGCTGATTTTGTTATTTGCTGTGTCTCAGCGGACAGGGTGTTGCCGCTGCTGGATGATTGCTCTGGCAAAAATGTGAAGGTGGTGCATCTTTTTACGGCACGCCTGAGTGAGACCGGGCGCCCGCAGGCTGTGGATCTGGAGAGGGAGATACAGACAAAGGCTACCCGGCTGGGGATCAACCTGATCGGGCCTAATTGCATGGGTGTTTACAGCCCCGAGGCAGGGATATCTTTCGCGTATGGTCTGCCTGCCGATCCCGGCAATGTGGGGGTAGTCTTTCAGAGCGGCGGGGCGGCAACCCTGCTTATCCAGACGGCAGCATTGCTGGGGATCCGCTTCAGCAAGGCCGTAAGTTACGGTAACGGGCTTCAAATCGACGAAAGCGACATCATAGATTACCTGGCGGATGATCCTAAAACGGAGATAATCGCTGCCTATTTCGAGGGGGTAAAAAACGGACATAAGTTCCTGAACTCCATCAGGCGAGCTGCGCAGAATAAGCCGGTTATCGCGATAAAGGGTGGCAGGGGCAACGCGGGTACCCGGGCCGTAATCTCACACACAGCGGCCATCGCCGGTTCACACAACGTCTGGGAGACTGCCTTTAACCAATTCGGCGTCATTTCGGTGAAGGACCTGGAAGAAATGGTTAACCTGCTTTCACTGTTTTCTTGGTTGCCGCCGATCAGGGGTCGCAGGGTGGGGATCATGGGTGGTGGTGGTGGCAAAGGCGTGCTGGCTGCTGACCTGGCTGAAGAAGCCGGGCTATCGGTGCCGCCGCTTTCGCGTGAGATGAGGGACCAGTTGAAATCCATATTGCCGGCCCTGTGGGATTGGCTGAGCAACCCTATCGACTTCTCCATATGGGGTGACGACGCGATAAAGGTGGGCGTGGTGCACCGCCTGTTTATGGAGAGCCCGGATTTCGATTGTCTTATCATACAGGTTTCCGATGATAATCCTATGGGAGACGACTGGTGGGTCAATATCGTGAAAATGGAAGTCGACAGTATTATTGAAATGTACGGGCGCCGGGCAAAGCCGGTTGTCGCGGTATTGAGCGGGGCGAAACCGGGACTCGATGACCTGGAGAATATCCGATGGCGCACTATTATGGAGCAGAGGTCCCGGTTAACCGCGAGGAAAATCCCTACATTCTGTAGCATGGCCGAGGCAGTGCACGCTCTGTCCCGGTTTATCAGCTACTGGCAGAAAAATTAACGGGTAACATCTATAGGCAGGTTATATGTCCGAGCAAATCTTTGAAATTACGTCTATATGCGACACCACCCGAGCCAGGGTTGCCAGCCTTGCCACTTTGCATGGGACTGTGAGCACTCCAATATTCCTGCCCGTCGGCAGCCAGGCCACGGTGAGGAGCCTGACTACCGGGGACATGGAGGAGATGGGGATCAAAATGGTCCTGTGCAACGCCTACCACCTGTATTTGAGGCCGGGCATAGATGTTATCGAGAAGGCTGGGGGCTTGCATAAATTCATGAACTGGCGCGGGCCCATACTGACCGACAGCGGCGGGTACCAGATATTCAGCCTGTCCTCATTGCGCAAGGTGACCGACGGGGGCGTTGTATTCCGCTCCCACATCGACGGCAGCGAGCACAGCATCACCCCTGAATCCGCCGTGTCCATGCAGGAGAAGCTGGGGGCGGATATCATCATGGCGCTAGACGTGTGTCCTGAGAGCACGGCCGGCCGGGAGAAGCTGGCTGAGGCGATGGAAGCCACCGCTAGGTGGGCCGGGCGCTGCCGCACCGCCCATCGCGATACCGGGCAGCAGCTGTTCGGCATCATACAGGGCGGCACCTACCCGGAGCTGCGCAGGACTGCGGCGGAACAGATAACCTCGCTGGGTTTTCCGGGCTATGCCATCGGAGGTCTCAGTCTGGGCGAGCCCAAATCGCTGATGTGGGAGGTCGTCGATGCCACTGTGCCGTACATGCCTACTGACAGACCCAGGTACCTGATGGGCGTGGGATCTCCGGAAGACATCGTAGAGGGCATTTCCAGGGGCATCGACATCTTTGACAGCGCCCTGCCGACCAGGGTGGCCCGCAACGGCGCCCTGTATACGCGTGAAGGCAGAGTGAACATCAGACGTTCCGGTTACAGGGAGGATATGGGACCGGTTGAAGAGGACTGTCAGTGTTTTACCTGCCGCAATTACTCAGCAGCCTACCTGCATCACCTCTTCAGGTGCGAGGAGTTGCTGGCCTACAGATTGGCTACCATACACAACCTTCATTTTATACAGAAATTGATCGAGCAGTGCAGGCAGGCTATCGCCGAAGACACATACCCGAGGTTCAAGCGTAGCTTCCTTAAATCCTATAAAACCACTGATGAGGACAGGCGCATCGAGCAGAAGATGTCGGCGCTGCGGGGCAAGAAAGCACGTGGCTCCCAGGAGATAGGGTCAATGTCAGAAGACGACGATCTGCCAAACTAACGATATTGCTGCCGTCTAAGGCGATGACCCCGGTGGATATTATTTACCCTGCTATTTATTACTGCTGCCCTGAGTACTATTGGCTGAGCTTCCGCCTGCCTGATTCTGCGTATTGTGCTGGCTACTTTGCTGCCCTGTCTGCTGCAAAAGCTGTACCTGTAGCCCTGTCTGCTGCTGAAGCTGTACAGGCGCCTGTATTTGTGTCTGCGTTTGTATTTGAGCCTGGGTCTGAGTCTGCGTTGTCTGCGTGATCATTACGCCCTGTTCAGAAGTACTGGTGGATGATTGTTCAGCTTGCCCGTGCATTATCTGCAGCCTCTCCTGAACCATGATTTTCGAGTCCTCTCCCATATTACTGGTCTGTTGCTTTACCTGCTCCTGATATTGCTCCAGTGCCGCCTGTCCCTGATGTGCCAGGATCACTGCACTGACATGTTTGCTGGAATTATCGATTGCGTTGAGGATGCCGGGTTGAGCTGCTTCCGGCGCTTTCTCCAGCACTGACAGTAGGACTCCCTGCTGCTGAAGGTAATTCTGCTTTAATTTGGTATCCAGGGCTGCGGAGACACTCGCTCCCTGCCGCACCCTTACATATTCCATGGTCTGAATTGCATTTTGTAGCTGCAATGAGTATTGCCCGGCGTGTTTGGCAGCTTCATCGCACTTGCCCATATCGCATAGTTTCTTCAATGCCAGCGCGTCCTCATTTGAGTATTGCAACATCAGCCTAGCCTTCTCGGTTTCACCCGCTGCGAACATTAACTGTAAATTCCTGCCCCAGCTTTTCATGAAATAAAAGCCTGAATCCGGCAGGATGCCCGGGTCGGTGACTTCACCGATGGCAGTTGCCTCAACGATGTCATCAGCCGATGCGGTCGCACCGGGAATCAATGCTGCAATAACCATTGCCACCGTGAGACCTATATTGAGCGATAGACGTAACACTTTACTCATATTTCCTCCTGAATCCATACTCCGACAGATGATAGAACGTATTTAATACAAAAAAGTTTATTGAAAGACAGGATTTCTTTTTAGGAATTGATTTTAACTGGTCAGTATTCCCGATAGATGTAATTTAGAGCACGGACTTTTAAACCACACGTCTTTAGTGGTAACATACAACCTCGGCCGCCCCGACTGCAAAATAGCTATATCTAGTTCATTTAATTGATTATGACTGAAAAAGAAACAATACTCAGCGTCAGGGACCTGTCGCTCTGGTTTGGCGGTGTCAGGGCGCTAACCGATATCAGCCTTGATATCCGCAAGAACGAGATACTGGCAATCATCGGCCCCAACGGGGCGGGCAAGACCTGCCTGCTCAACTGCATCAACGGCTTTTATAAGCCGCAGAAGGGCGAGATCAGGTACAACGGTAAAAAAATAAACGGCATCAAATCGGACCGCATCGCCAAGATGGGCATCGCCCGCACGTTCCAGAATATCGAGCTCTACGCCGGACTGAGCACGCTGGACAACATCATGGCGGCCCGGCATGTGCTGATGAAGCAGAACATCTTCAGCACGATGCTTTATTTCGGGCCGGCCCATCGCGAAGAGATCGAGCACAGGAAAACCGTGGAGGACATCATTGACTTCCTGGAGATTGAGCACATCAGGAAGACCATCGTGGGCTCGCTGCCCTATGGATTGAGAAAGAGGGTAGAGCTGGGCCGGGCGCTGGCACTGGAGCCGCGTCTGATCCTGCTCGATGAGCCAATGGCGGGTATGAACCTCGAGGAGAAGGAGGACATCGCCCGCTTTATCTACGACATATTCGAGGGGCAGGGCGATACTTATCCAGCCACGCCCGTGCTGCGCGACGGCGTGGATTCGATCGTTTTGATAGAGCATGATATGGGCGTGGTCATGGACATCGCCGACCGCATCATTGTGCTGGATTTCGGCCGCAAGATCGCTGAAGGCACCCCCGCCCAGATGGCCGTGGACCAGAAGGTCATCGCAGCCTACCTGGGCGAGGGATAGTATTTATAATTCCCGCTCAGGCTGTTATTACAGCCATCTCTTGCGGCGCTTGTAGTGTTTAATCTCCTTGTAGCTCTTCTTTTCACCCGAAGCCGAGATGCCGATGTAGAATTCCTTGACATCTTCCCGCCCCTTCAGGTAGTCTGCTGAACCGTCCAGCACGACGCGCCCGTTTTCCATGACGTATCCATAGTGCGCCGTATTTAGAGCCACCCGCACGTTTTGCTCAACCAGCAAAATGGAAGTGCTGCGCTCCATGTTGAATTTGCGGATGATATCGTATATTTGCTCGACGATCATGGGCGCCAGGCCTAAAGATGGCTCGTCCAGCATCATCAGTTTAGGCGCGGCCATCATAGCGCGCCCTATTACCAGCATCTGCTGCTCCCCGCCGGAAAGGTAACCGGCGGTGTTCTTTCTGAGACCCTCCAGGCGAGGAAAATAGCCGTATACCATGTTAAGGTCGGCTTTCACCTTTTGCCGGCTGGAGCGCGAGAAGGCGCCCACCAGCAGATTCTCCTCGGCGCTGAGATGACCGAAGACACGCCGGCCTTCCAGCGCCTGCACGATGCCCAACTTGCCGATGTCGACGGCGTTCTTGCGGTCGATCCTGACTCCGTCCCACTCGATCGTACCATCGGTGATCTCGCCCTCTTCAACCCTCAGCAATCCGGAGATGGCCTTGAGGGTAGTCGTCTTGCCGGCGCCGTTGGCGCCCAGCAAGGCGACCACCAGGCCGTCTTCCACCGAGATGGAGATGCCGTGCAGCACCTTCACCACATTGAGGTACGAGACCTCAATGTTGTTGAGTTTTAACATTGTATAGCCAGATTACTCTATTTTCCGAACCAGTCGAAATTCTCGTACAGTATGTTGGGCGCATCCACCCAGCCAGTCTGGGAGACCATCTTGCCGTCCTGGACCTGGAATATCTTGACCGATTTTGAGCCGCGCTTGTCCACGGGGTTGGAGAAATCGACCGGGCCGTGCAGCCCCTCCACGTCGTAGTTTTTGACGTTCATGAAGCCGTTTTTCTCCGCCAGGGCCCAGGCCGCAGCATCGCCTTTCATAAGGGAATCGCCGCCCGACACCTTGATGGCCTGGCGCAGTGTCTCGGCATTGATCAGGCTCGAAGCCCAGCCGATAAGGTAATCGTTGTTGCCGGCGTACTCGGGGTGCCTTGTGTCGCAGTATTCCATCATCTTGGCCATACCGGGCACGTTATCCCCCCAGTTGACCGTTGGATAAACACCGTAGATACCCTGGGTCACGTCTTTGCCCGCAAGGTCAATCAACGCCTTGGTGAAGCTGGCGTGTGCGCATCCCACCGTCGTACCCGGTGTCATTTTGAGGTCGTAAGCGTTCTTCAGGATGACTGCCGTAGGGGCCGGCGTGCTGGATATGAAGATTACGTCCGGACTCTTGTCCTTGATCCTGGTGAGTGCATCCGTCTCTGATATGGTAGTGGCGGTATGCTCCTCGACCGCTACGATCTCGATGCCCAGTTCATCGGCAGCGGCCCTGGCGGCGTCCCTCACACCGTAGCCTGTGGAATTATTCAGCAGCATGAGGGCCATTTTAGGCTTACCCTCGCCCTTCCAGATATTTTGAAGATAATATCGTGCAAATGCAGCCCAGTCATCGCCATAATCGGGAAGCTGTGCGTAGATATGCATGGGCGGATGTGTCAGCGACGGGGAGCTGAAGCACACCATCCCGGGAAAAGCGGCCCTGTTGGCCGCTTCCTTGGAAGCGTTCATGTCCTTGGAAGAAACAACTGTAAAGAATGCGCAACCATCATCCATCAGCTTCTTGACGATGGTGGTCGCCTTGGCCGAATCGTAGGCCGTATCATACCAGACCGGCTCTATCTTGTATCCCTCGACCCCGCCCAACTCGTCATTAATATACTTGAACGCGTCGAGCTGTCCCTGGCCGATGGGGGCACCTTTCTCGGCTGCGGCGCCGGTGAAGGGAACGCTCAGTCCCAGCTTGATCACCTTCTCACCGGCGGGTGGTGTTGCGGGATTGCAACTGGGCAGGACGGACATGGCCAGCGCCGCTACAAGCAGCACGGCCAGGCATAGGGTCACTTTACTTCTTCTCACATTAACCTCCTTTCAATTCTATAATCAAGTCGTAAGACGTTATTTTATCATTTGTACACTAGTACGAAAACGGCCACATCCTGTATGAGGCTTTGAACAATTGCCAGCGGTGGGCCAGGCCGCGCGGCTCGAAGACCAGAAACACGATCATGGCGAGTCCGAATACCAGAGGGCTTAGCCCTGTGGCGAAGCCTGAAGGCAGTCCGCTGAAGATCCGCTCTATCATGGGCGATAAAAACATCACGAACTGTTCCAGCAGCCTGATGAAAACCACCCCCAGTATGGGGCCGATGGCAGTGCCCAGCCCGCCTATAATCAGTATGCCTATATAAAGGATGGACTGGCCGAAGGTGAAGTCCTCGGACGTGATATTGCCGCGCCACTGGGCAAAGAGCGAGCCTGCAATACCCGCGAAGAAGCAGCCCAGGAAGAATGCCAGCAGCTTGTAGGAAAAGACGTTGATGCCCATCACCTCCGCCGCCAGGTCGTTATCCCTGACCGCGATAAAAGCCCGGCCTATACGGCTCCTGGCCAGGTTGGTGGCGAAGAGTATGCTCAGTCCGGCCACCGACATGATCAGGTAAAACTGGCTTGCCTCGCTGTCGAACTGGTAGGGGCCGATGCCGGCCGGCGCAACGCTTATGCCCATCGAGCCATGAGTTACATCGGTCCAGTGGTTGATGATCCATATGATAATGAACTGGGCTGCGATGGTGGTGATGGCCAGGTAGAACCCCTTGACCCTCAGCGAGGGCATGCCGAACAGCAGACCAACCAGGCCTGCCGAGAATCCCGAGAGAATTAAGCATACCAGGAAGGGCAAGCCGAGGCTGCTGCCAAGTATGGCCGTGGTGTAGGCGCCCACCGCCATGAAGCCGGCGTGCCCGATGGACAACTGCCCGCAGTAGCCTACCAGTATATTCAGCCCGACGATGGAGACGATAGTGATGCCCATCAGGTTCATCACGTCCAGGCCAAACCTGGGAAGGTAGAGCGGCATGGTATAGAGGAATAGCAGGAAGAGGATAAAAAGCACCCACTGTGTCCTGGTGCGGATGATGGCCATATCCGTATTGTACGAGTAGTTGCGTATACCGCAGGGCAGACTCATCGGCTATATCCTCTCAATTCTCTCTTCGCCGAACAGGCCGTAAGGCTTTATCAGCATGACGATGATGATTATAACGAAGGGTATCAGGTCCTTGATGCCCGGGCCCAGCAGCGGCGTCAGGTAGCCGGCGCCCACGTTTTCGCACAGACCGATGATCGGCCCTGCCACCATGCAGCCGATAAACGAGTCGAGACCTCCCAGTATCACCACTGAGAACGACTTAAAACCGGTTTCGATCAGACCATTGGTGATGCCGCCTATGCTCGATATCAATATGCCGCCGATGGCCGCCACTATACAGGCGAAGATCCAGGACATGGAGAAGATGCTGGTTATGGGCACTGCGCATGCCTGCACGGCCAGCTGGTCGTCCGCAGTGGCCCGCATGGCGATACCCATTTTGTGGAACTTGAAGAACAGCGACAGCAGGCCGAACAGCACCAGCGATATGCCCGTTGCCCACAGGTATTCCTGCGAGATGACGGCGGTGCCGATGGTGACCGGCTCCTGCGGAAAGAGGGAAGGCAGCTTGGCCACGCTTACCGGCCATACCACCGTGACCACGCCCTCCAGGAAGTAGCCTATGCCCAGGGTAACCGCGATCAGGGACAGTATCGGCTGCCCGATCAGCGGGCGCAGGGTCAGGCGCTCGATCATCCAGCCCAAAAAGATGGCGAATAATATGGTCAATATCATGCCGGCCCAGACGGGCAGCCTGAGCTGCACCAGCATGCTGTAGGTAAACCAGGAAAAGATAAGCACCAGTTGTCCCAGCGCCAGGTTGGCCACGCGGCTGGATTTCCAGATCAGCGCGAAGCCCAGGGCGATCAGCGCATAGATCATGCCCACCGCCAGGCCGGTCACGGTGTATTGCAGCAACTGCGTCATATCAGATGTCCCAGATCCTTATCAGGGTGGACACGGTGCCCTTCCTGCCGTCGCGGTAGGTCACCGAGGCATCGACCGTGAGCGAATCCGACCCGTTATAGATGGCGTCTATCACGGGCTTATACCTCATCTCCATGAACTCGCGCCTGAGCTTGCGCGTCCTGGTGAGCTCCGCCTCATCGGGGTCGAATTCCTTGTGCAACAGCATATACCTTTTTACCCTGGACAGTTCCGGCAGGTAGCTGTTGACCCTTGTCAGGTCCTTCCTGATCAAATCCGCCACCTCCTGCTTTTGCGACAGGTCGACAAAGGTAGTATAGGCTAAGCCCCCGCGCTCAGCCCATTTCCCCACCATGGCAAAATCGATGTTGATCATTGTTGCCACGAAGGACTTGTCCCTGCCGCCGATGACCATGGCGTCTTTAATATACGGGCTGAAGCGCAGCCTCCCCTCGATATACTGCGGGGCATATCTTGCGCCGCTGACCAGGCTGCCCATATGCTCCAGCCTGTCCAGGAATATAAGGTGCCCTTTATCGTTGATATTCACCGCGTCGCCGGTATGCACCCAGCCGTCCTTCTTTATCCTGGCCGTTTTTTCGGGCTCACCCAGGTAAGCCGAAAAGGCACAGTCGCTCCTCACCAGCAGTTCGCCCTCGTCGGACACCCTGACTTCCACACCCAGCGCGGGACGGCCCACGCTCTGGAAATCGATGTCCCCCCTGGTGTGCGAGGAGATGAATCCCGCCTCCGTGCTGGCGTAGGTCTGCCTGAGCTCGATACCCATGGCGTGGATCAGCTTGAAGGTATCAAGGCTGAGCACCGAACTGCCCGTCACGGCGAACCGCACGCTGCTCAGACCCAGGCGGTCCTTGAGCGGTCTCAGCAGCAGCAAGTGGGCAAATTTATAGAGGGTATTCCAGAAAGGTCCCGGCTTGCGGTCATCGAATTTAAACTCCGCCATTTTATAGCCGACCGGCATCAGCAGGCGGTAGAAAAATCTCTTGAGCGGGTGCGCGTCGGTTATCTTAACCTGTATCTCGCTGACAAGGCTCTCCCACTGCCTCGGGCCGTATATTGCGAAATCGGGACCTACCTCCCGCGTATCCTCCGCGATAGTATCAGGCTCCTCAGCGAAATTGAGGCGAGCCCCGGTCAGCAAATGGGGAATGGTGGCAAAGTAGCTGTCTCCCACCCAGGCAGCCGGGAAATTGGACACCAGGTCGTCGCTCCCATCCAGGGGATAGACGCTGACAAATCCCCGGGCCGTATTGACCAGCGCCCGGTGTGTCAGCAGGGCCCCCTTGGGCAATCCGGTGGTGCCGGAAGTGTAATAAATAAAAGCCGTATCGCCGGGATCGCCCGTTGCGATGTTTTTCTCGAATATTCCGGGGGTGGCCCGGTCGAAGGCAGATCCCATCTCCATGACGCTGTTAAAACTGAGCAGGCGGGGATCATCATAGTTGCCCAGCCCCTTGGGGTCCCAGTAGATGATTTTCTGCAGGGACGGCAATTCGTCGCAAATCTCCAAAAACTTGTCTGTCTGCTCCTGGTCGTTGACCAGCGCAAATCTGGCGCCGGAATGATTGGCGATATATTTCAGCTCAGAGGGGATGGAATCTACAAAAGCGCCCGTGGCTATGCCGCCGGCGGCCTGCGCCGCGAACTCCCCCCAGAACCACTCGGGCTCATTGTCGCCGATGATGCAGACCACATCCCCTTTTTTCAGGCCGAGGCTCACCAGGCCGAGCGAAAAGTATTTCACCCGGTGGTAGTAGTCCGTCCAGCTATAGCGATGCCATATGCCGCGTTTTTTTACGCACATGGCAGCCTGCCCGCCCCACCTCCGGTGGTTGGCTTCTATGAGCTGTGGAATTGTATATGTGTCGATCATGTGAATTAATGGGGGGCGGTGGTCTGTCGACGGGGACCGCCCAATTCAGAAGAGTCTAAACAGCCCGGCAGCTTTCTTGAAGCCGTCAAGGGCGCCTTCGAGTGTTCTGTGATTGACGCAGTAGGAGATCCTGAAATAGCCGGGGCTGCCGAAGCCCCTGCCCGGCACGGTCATAACATTCAATTTTTGCAACTCGTGAACAAATTCCACATCGTTTTCGATCGGCGTCCGGGGAAACATGTAAAAAGCACCCTGCGGCTTGACCACCCTGTATCCCATGCCGACCAGGCTATTATACAGAAAATCGCGTTTCTCCTGGTATTCAGGTATGGAGACCGTTACATGCTGCAGGTGCCGGACTATATTCTGCATCAGCGCGGGGGCGTTGACAAAGCCGAGTATGCGGTTGCAGAAGATCAGGCCGCTGATGATCTCTTCCCGGTGCTCGATTGTCGGGTGCACGGCGATGTAGCCGATCCTTTCCCCCGGCAAAGCCAGGTCCTTGGAATGCGACGTGGCTATCAGAGCCCTGTGGTAAGCTTGCAGGATGGGCACATACGCCAGGCCGTCGTAGGTCAGGCTGCTGTAAGCCTCGTCACTCACCATGTATATGGCGATGTTTAAATGCTTTTCTTTGCGCTCAAGCACCTGGCTGAGTTGCCTGACGAACTTCTCACTGTAGACCACACCGGTAGGGTTGTTGGGCGAGTTAATGATCACAGCCTTCGTTCTGGCGCTGATTCCACGATCGAGCAGGTCCAGGTCGGGCAGGAATTTGTCATCGGTGGGGATGACGACGGTTACCCCGCCGTGGTTGTCGATATAATTGTCGTACTCCATGAAATAGGGGGCGAACACGATCACCTCATCGCCCGGGTTCAACAGGGTCTTGAGTATCACGTTGATTGCGCCGGCCGCGCCTACGGTCATAATGATGTCCTGGAATGAGATATCCATGTTGTTTTCCTGGGAGACCTGCTTGGCAACCGATCTCCGGGTCTCCTCGTATCCGGCGTTCTCCATGTAGCGGTGCATGCCGGCCATGGGGTTCTCGCTCAGCTTCCTCAGGACGTGCTTGAATTCCGCGGGAGGCTCGATGATCGGATTGCCCAGCGAAAGGTCGAAGACATTGTGCTCGCCGTGCTTCTTCTTCAGGACGGCAGCTTCCTCGAACATGCGACGCACCCACGACCCTGCCGCCATGCGTGTGCGGACATTATCAGATATTGACACCGGCTGCTGCCTCCCTTCCCGCTTCAAAAGCGCGTTTATTCAAGTCCAGGATTTTGGCCGGCAAATGCCGGGCCATGCCTTTTTCCCACTGTGCGTCGGTTATCTTAAGAGGCAGGAACCGCGATAGATATCCCAGCATAAAGATGTTCAGCGTGCGGGCGTCACCCAGTCCCGCCGCCCGTTCCGTACCATCGACCAGGTAGACCGCACCGGTGATACGCCGGAAAGAATCGAGTATGGCCTCATCCTCCGGGTATACCTGTGTACCCAGTGATATCGATAGCGGCGGAATAGCCATGTTGTTGATGATCACGGCGCCGCCCGGTTTCAAGTAGCCTACCCAGCGGGCACCCTCCAGTTTTTCAAAGGCCAGCAGTATATCGGCTTCGGAAGCATTTATCAGGGGCGACCACACCTTTTGACCGATGCGCAGGTGGCTGGTCACGCTGCCGCCCCGCTGCGCCATGCCCAGCGTGTCGGTCTTCTTGACGTCCAGGCCGATGTCCAGCGCAACGTCGCCCAGTATATCGCTGGCCAGGATGATACCCTGGCCGCCCACTCCCACCATTAATATGTCCTGTTTGCCCTGGTCCCGGCTTTTCATTATGCCCCTTTCACCTCCGGACCAATTGCCCTTTTGGGGCAGATCTGCTGGCAGATGCCGCAGGCGTCTCCCATGCATGTGCCGGCCTCGATATATACCCTGCCGTCCTTTTTCTGTATGGCAGGGCAACCGATCATCAGGCATATCCCGCAGTCGTTGCAGGCATCCTGGTCTATGCGGCGTTTGTTCTTGCGCACCCTGTTGGTGACCGCGCACTTCCCCCTGACTATGACTACGGACAACTGCCCGCTGTCCAGGGCCGACCTTATGGCGGACCTTATAGCCTTCATATCAAAGGCGTCCACCACCTGTAAATTCTTTACACCGACGCCCTCGACCACTTTTTCGATAGCGACTTTTTGGGTTGTCGCACCCTGCGCGGATATGCCCGAGCCGGGATGATCCTGGTGACCTGTCATGGCCGTAGTGCCGTTGTCGAGGATGATCACGGTGATACTGGCGTCGTTGTAGACGGCGTCGATGAGGCCTGTAATACCCGAGTGCATAAAAGTGGAATCGCCGATTACGGCGACCACCTTGCTCGTTACGCCGGCCTTGACCAAACCGATAGCCTGGCCGATGCTGGCTCCCATGCAGGCTGTGGTATCCATGGCGCGCAGAGGAGGATATGTGGCCAGGGTGTAGCAGCCGATGTCGCCGGTGATGATGAGCCCGGACTCCTTCTCCGATCTGCCGCGGGCATCCAGTACCTTCGACCTTTTTCCGATGGTGCTGAGCACAAAAAAAGCGCCGGCGTGCGGGCAGCCGGCGCACAGCAGGGGCGGCCGTCCCGGCAGATCAGCAATAGTCGCTGCGGTTGTCGCACCGGCCGGCGGCAGGAACTCTGCCTTTATAGCGGCATGGCGCACGGCGCCGATATTCAGCTCCCCATGGCGGGGGATATGCTGCTTGCCCTCGACCTTGATTCCCATGGTCTTGATGGTATCCTCAAGGAAGGGGTCCAGCTCCTCGACCACGAACAGCTTTTTCACCTGCCCGGCAAAGCGTTGCAACAGTTTCGGAGGCAGCGGGTAGATCAATCCGAGCTTGAGGAACGAGGCGCCGGGGAACACCTCCCTGGCGTACTCATAGCCGACGCCACTGGATATGATGCCCGTGCGGTTATCTCCCTCGATGACCTGGTTGAGCGGGGTCACCTCAGCCAGCGCAGTGATCTCGGCCATGCGATTGTGCATGTGAGGCACCCTCAGGCGTGCATGTCCCGGCAGCATGACATATTTTTCAACGTGGTGGTGAAAATATTTATTCCTCTCGGCCCTCAGCGTGGCCATGTCCACCTCGACCACAGATTTGGAATGCGCGACCCTGGTGGTTATACGGAACAGGACCGGCGTATCGTATTTCTCGCTGATTTCATAGGCTGTGGTCATAAAATCGTACGCTTCCTGGCTATCGGCGGGCTCGATCATGGGCACCCGTCCCAGCCTGGCGAAGTGACGATTATCCTGTTCGCCCTGGGAGCTGTGTATGCCCGGATCATCGGCGGAGACTACGACCAGTCCTCCGTGCACGCCCGTGGTTGCCGCCGCCATGAAAGGGTCGGCCGCCACGTTTAGCCCCACGTGTTTCATGGAGACCAGCGTCCGCACACCGGCGTATGATGCGCCAAGCCCCACCTCCATAGCGACCTTCTCGTTGGTGGACCACTCGGCATACAGGTCCTTGAACAGGGCCATGTTCTCGAGTATCTCGGTGCTGGGAGTACCGGGATAGGCCGTAGCCACCCTCACCCCGGCATGGTATGCGCCCAGGGCGACAGCCTCGTTGCCCGACAGAAGTTTACGGATCTTGCTCACGATGAACCCGGCACAGCACCGATTTAAATTTGAAGCCTAATTATAATGGTGCAGGGCAGATAAGTTCAAACTCGTCCCGCAGGGTCAAAACACCTGCGGCTTCTTTTTAAGCGTTTCAATCAGCTTATCCAGGGGGATGGCCGCCAGCGTAAGGCTCTGCAGACCCCCCGCGGAAAGATGGATGGCCAGCTCGGCCGCCTTTTCATTATTAGGAGCATCAATGATGTGTACAAAGTCATATTGCCCGAGCAACGCGTACTGGGCCAATATTTTTACCCCCATATATTCGACTTCCTTATTCAGTTCCTTCAGCCTTTCGGGATACTCCTCGATCGCCTTTCTGCCGTCACCGGTCAGGGTTGAGAGCATCAAATATATGGCCATATCTACCTCCGCAAAAATAATTGGCAGGTTGTCTGCCTAATATAATGTATCAAGTGTGGTTTTACCAGGGCACTGTCATTTTATCATTTTACGCTTCAATCCATACAACCGCGGCGTAGTCCGCCCGGATTTACCGGCCGGTTGCAACCCTATCAAAAGTGGCGTGCAGGGAGCTTTCCGCAGCTATTTCTTGCCGGTTCTTATCCAGGTCAGCAGCACCCATGGAGTCAGGGCGAAGAACCCTGCCATGGCCGGTCCGGCCAGGTTGCTGGAAAGAGCGCTGATCACGTTGCTATAGCCGGTGATCATGAACGCGACCAGCGCCAGGCGATCGAATCCGGCTTCTTTTGCGGAGGACCGGTTGCGTGTGACCAGCAGGTACAGAACGAATGTGGTGAAAACTGTCAGCCACCATCCCCAGTAGTTTTGCAAAGGGACGCCGAAAAAGGCTCCCTGCAACTCCCAAACCCAGTAATTAGCTGCGACCATGATGGGATCCATAACCAAATCCCAGGCGGTCATTATCAGTCCGCCGATTGCAGCGGCCGACAGCAGGCGCTTTGCGCCTGTCCATGCCGAAGGGATGAGCCATTCAGCCATTACAAACGAGGGATACATCATCATAAACCAGGCCACGGCGATGAGGTACGGTACGAGGCCAAGGAATTTCGGACCAAGTTTTTCAGTGTAATGATAGGGGCCGTATACCAGCCCGGTGGCCACGCCGAGGCTTTCGAATAACAAGCTTACCCCGAATACAAAGCCGAGCAGGAGCAGGGTGTTTTTCCAGCCCAGGCGGTCACCGGCATGCAGCAAGCAAAAGCTAAAGCCTGTCAGTGTACAAATTGGGACCATAACGCCAGGCACATGGACCCCGGCTGTCAGAGTGACCGTTACGTAGAGGACTAGTAAACCGTACAGGACGAGCAAAGCAAATATCAGTTTGCGGCGCAAGCTATTCTCCCTATAAGAAACTTACATATTTCAAGCGCTATAACCTGAATTTAACGGAATAAAGGAAAAACATGATAATGACTAATTGATGATGATATCGCGATTTGTCATACCACAGAAGCAATGACCCGAATCGAGTTAAGAAAAAGTCCTATTATATCTTGCTGTTTCGTAAGCCTTTTTCATTACAGTGTTTTTTTGTAGATAAGCCTTTATCTTATCGGTTGATACGCGATTAAAGGGGCAGGAAAAATTTACACATTTAGAACAAAAGTAAAACCGGAGTATATAGAAAAATTGTATAGCCGCGAATAATGTACCAACTGTAATGCCTATAATCCCAAGAAGGGAAAATAGATTAATTAACGATGGCGAAGTGGCCATCAACCATATTCCATAAGACGTCATTGCAACCGGGAAAAAACCGAGGAAAACGAAGAATAGTACAAGTAAGAATTTTTCTATACTGTTCATTGGTTCAGGGCGATAGCGCCAGAATTTATATGTATTCGGATAAGCCCAGCAGTTCAGCAGTTTGCTATCATTTGTCCAGTATGGACAGTGCGAACAAAGAATGCGTGTTTCCAGTCCCAAACCAAAGAACACTAATGCGCTTATCACGTAGACTATTAAGGCCCACCACAGACCCGCCAGTAAACCCATGAAAACAAGGCTGAAGAGAGCCATCACTGTCACCGGTATTTGATTTAACGTAAAAAACCAGAAATCCCGTTTGCTGTACCTGCAGCCTAAATAACTATTCAGGTTGCATCCTTCACACTCAGATTCATCTCTGAAAGTACATGCCACCACTTTTTCCTGCATGGCGCTCAATCCCTCCTGCCAAAAACCAGGAACAGTCACCTATCCGGTACTATAAGTATTTATTATGCCTTTCCCCCTGGGAAATCTGATAACCTGAAGGTGAGTTTGAGACTGTTTTCACATTGCGCTAATTCAGCTACTTAGTCCCTCCTATGTTTGCTACAATTCGGGCAAGCAGGGACATGACAAAATACAGATAGAACACCATCGCCAGTAATATCCAGACAATGGGAGTGAATCCGGCTACGGACTGGTTCAATATTGCGAATACAATACCTGTTATCGTGAGGGCGTCGCCGCACACACCACAAAACCACATCATCCATGATTGCTCAAGCATTTTGATTAGAAAAGTCATAGCATACCTCCCATTTGATTATTCACCAATCACTTGACGTTAGCGAGTTAAATTTACCACCTTTCGAAAATCTTGACTACTTATGGATCGAATAAATAGCGAACATTCGTCCAGCCGGTGTACTATTGTTCACCAATTTCTGAAGCTCTGACATTGGAGCGGTACGTGCTGATCACGTCCTCTATACACAGCATGCCTATTGGTTCAAGGGGCTGGTTTTGATCCATCACCGGCAAATGACTGATATTATTGTGGCTCATACGCTCGAGGGCGACATCGAGTTGTTCGTTCGAGTAGCAGACTTTTAAATTGGTGCTCATAAAGTCCTTAGCAAGTTTAGATACTCTCTCCGCTTTCGGCACCCGGACGATATCCAGGTTCGCGATGATACCCCTGATAAAGCCTCCTTGCATCACCGGCAGCGCATCCAACCGCTCGTTTTTCATTATTGTCTCCACTTCTTTCAGGTTAGTGTCAGGGGTAACCGCCGCTTTAATAGAGTGCATTGCCTCGCCGACCGACAGTCTCGTCAGCAGCGGAACAGAGTATTCTGACTTGTGGGCTGGCGATGCGGCCCTGTTGGAAACCTGGTTTTCATATATGTAGCTATTCCCGGATGAAAAATATGCCACGACTACGGCGATCATACAAGGAGCCAGCAGGACGTAGCTATTTGTCATTTCACTTACCATTATCATAATTGCCAGCGGAGCCTTGGCGATACCACCAAACAATGCCATCATGCCAACGATAACAAAAGCATCAGGCTCCGGAGGGACGATCAATGTGAAGTCTTTTAGCATCCACCAGACTATTCCGCCTACCATACCACCGATCACCAGGCCCGGCGCAAATACGCCACCACTTCCTCCGGAACCTATCGATAAACCGGTGGCGACTATTTTTCCGACCAGCACTCCAACCATCAAATACACCGGGAGTGCTGTGAAATCGCCATTAATTCCCAGTTGGACCCATCCATATCCCTGTCCAAGTACTTGCGGTAAGAACATCCCTATTATGCCCACTCCCAATCCGCCGATGGCCGGTTTCAGGTAGTTCGGGATTTTTAAGGATCTGAAATAGTCTCGCATTTTATAGAAAGTGCGGCCGTACAGCATGCCTACCAGTCCGCATGCCAGCCCTAATAATATGTAGCCGCCTAATTGAAGAGGACTATTAAACTCAAGCCCTGCAGGTATGGTGAAGATCGGAGCCCAGCCGTTGAACGATGCAAATATTACATAACCCGTAATGGATGCTATGAATGAAGGAAAGATAGCGTCAGTTTCAAAATCACGTCTATAGAGCACCTCGGTACCCAGCAGCGCTCCACCGAGGGGTGCTTTAAAGATAGCGCCGATGCCGGCGCCGATACCTACGGTCAGGGCTATCCTCCGCTCGCGGTTGTTAAGCCTGAGTGCATCGCCCAGTATGGACCCGAACCCGGCGCTGATTAAAGCGATTGGGCCCTCTCTTCCTGCACTGCCTCCTGATCCAATTGTAATTGCAGAGGCAATCATCTTGATACCGGGTACACGGGCTCGAATGTGGGCGTTCTGATTGTGAAAAGCGTTGATTGCCGCGTCTGTGCCGTGCCCTTCAGCTTCAGGCGCAAATTTGAAAACGAGCAGACCGCTGGCGAGGCCACCCAGTGTGGTAACAATTGGTATGGCCCAGAATCTGCTGATCGTCGTAACAACGGTTTCCCCTTCTCCTCCCGGCAACGGCGCCGTATACCCGGCGAAATATCCCAGTAAAAGTGCGGACGCCCACTTTATTGCCAGATAAAACAGAATTGATCCGAATCCTGCTACAAGACCGATTAATATTCCAATGATCAGCCATTTACGTAAATACCCGATATCCAGCAATCCGAACCGCAAATATATGTTACGGAGAACATGGTATAGCCGTAGTATGTGGCGAATAAGACGTAAATAAACTCTGTGCAGGAGCCGTTTTAAGTCTTTCAATGTCGATACCTATAAATAGAATTATGATAATAACGTATTGAGGCAGTCACATTCATGCACTTCATTAGAGCCAGGCCGCCTTTACAGCATACTCCAGGGACGCATTTCCTTTCAAACAGATGTGTGACTATTGTTGATATTATTATTTTCAGTTCCTGCCATTCGCTGTCAATGTAGCTGCAATGTTAGCCCAGGACCTGAAGGATGAGAGGCTTGCTCAGGGGGGCTTGACAGATTTGCAGCGTTTCGTAGTAATATAATATACTGTTTAAGATTTGCCGCCGTGGCAGGCAATAAGCAAGTATAAATAGATGCACGCTAACAAATATATCTACCGTAAGTGACTCTGGATGAGCTGCCGGATCTTCCCGGCGGCGCTGGAGTCACGAATTCACCCCGACTGATCCCATAAAGCCCCGGTTGTCCCTGTATTATTAATATTAGTGGAGGTATATCTATGAAAAGGACGGGATTCATGCAAATTCTGTTAGCCGCGATACTGGTTTTAGTTCTGGCAGCGGCATGCGGCCCCGCGCCTGCAGCGCCCTCGAACAATACTTCGGCAGCGCCTGCTGTCACCGACAACAAGACATATGAATTTACTTACAGTGTTTTCTTTCCCCCGGTGCACAAGAACGCCATACTGGCCCAGAAGTTCGCCGATGAGATCAATGCCCGCACCAACGGCAGGGTCAAGATCACCGTGTTTTCGGGCGGCACTTTGACCAAGGCGCCGCAAGTATATGACGGTGTTTTGAACGGGCTTTCGGATATGGGGATGTCCGTGGTCTCCTACACCATGGGGCGCTTCCCGGCATCCGAGCTGGTGGAATTGCCGCACGGCTATTTCAACGGGTATGTATCGACCATGGTGGCCAACGATTTTTATAACGAGTTCAAGCCCAAGGAATTCGACAACGTACACGTGCTCTATTTTCATGCCCACGGCCCCAGCGTCATATTATCAGTCAATAAGCCGGTCAGGCAGCTTGAGGATCTGAAGGGCATGGTGATCAGGTCCACCGGCGTCGGCGCCAGCATCATCGAAGCGCTGGGTGGCAAGGGGTACGGCGCGGCCCAGAACGAGGCCTATGAGCTCATGTCCAAGGGGACCATCGACGGCAGCTACACGCCGCGTGAGACGCTGGAGGGATGGAAGCAGGCCGAGGTGGTGAAATACGTCACAGAGTGCCCGGAGGTGGGCAGCACCGCCAATATGTACGTGGTCATGAACAAGGACAAGTGGGACAGCCTTCCCCCCGATATCCAGAAGGTTTTCACGGACGTGAGCAACGAGTGGATCGAGAAGCACGCTAAGACCTGGACTTACTATGACATATCAGGGATGCAGTTCTTCAAGACTTTCGATGGCCGCGAGGTGATCGATCTGACACCGGAAGAATCAGCCAGGTGGGTGCAGGCAACACAGCCGCTCAAAGATAGCTACATCAAGGAAAGGGAGGCCAAGGGGTTGCCGGCTGAGCAGTATGAGAAATACCTGATGGAGAGGGCGCAGTATTGGGAAGGCAAAACCCCCACCGACCAGCAGTGCATTGATTTCGTCAACTCCGAATTCGCAAAATAGCTCTAGCACACAATAAATAGTTTAGACGGGTGGCATGGCAGGGTGATGCCTGCCACCCGTCATTGATGCTGATGTTTAACAGGTTTGAAAAAATTGTAACCAGCATAGCGGGCTGGTTGAACTGGATGGCCTGCGCCAGTCTGATGGTCATGGTTGCCATGGTGCTTATCGACATCTGCGGGAACAAGTTCTTCAAGCTGCCGCTCATAGGCGGTATCGAGCTGGTAAGCCTGCTCAGCGTCGTGGCTATCTCCTTCGCTATCGCCCAGACCCAGGTCGTCCACGGGCACATCGAGGTCGAGATGCTGGTGAGGAAATTGCCGCGCACGCCGCAAAAGGTGATCTCCACCATCGTACATTGTCTTAGTATCTGCCTTTTCCTTATCCTGGCCTGGCAGAGCTACACGTACGGGCTGGCCTTGCAATCCAGCGGGGAAGTGTCCATGACGCTGCTGATACCTTACTATCCCTTTGTCTGGGGACTGGGATTATGCAGCCTTGTAGTTGTACTGGTGCTTATCATGCAGATGATCAAGATGCTGAGGACGTTGTAAATAAATGGACAATATACTCCTCGGCTTACTCGGCGTAGTAGTTCTGGTGATAATCTTCCTGCTGCGCATGCCGGTGGGCTTCGCCATGGCCTTTGTCGGGCTCATAGGGTTCAGCATAGTAGTTACACCGGCAGCGGGCATGAATCTCGTTGCCCGCGATTTTTTCGATATTTTTTCATCGTATTCGCTGACCGTTATACCCATGTTCACCCTGATGGGCTGCATCGCCTCCGAGTCCGGTATGAGCAGGCGCCTGTATGACGCGGGCTACGTGCTGTTCAGTAAATTCCCCGGCGGGCTGGCACTGGCCACCGTTATCGGGTGCGCCGGATTTGCCGCCATCAACGGCTCGACCAGCGCCACCGCCGCCGCAATGGGAAAGGTCTGCATCCCCGAGATGAAACGCTACAAATACGACGATTCAATCGCCACGGGGATCGTGGCCGCGGCGGGCACCCTGGGCATCATGATACCGCCCAGCACCATCTTCATCGTCTACGGCATACTCACGGAGCAGTCTATCGGGAAACTGTTCATGGCGGGCGTTTTCCCCGGTCTCCTGATCGCCGTGCTGCTTCTGGCTGCCGTGGCCATCATCTGTGCCCGCAATCCGAAGCTGGCGCCCGCCGGCGAAGCATCCACATTCAAGGAGAAGATGGAGGCGCTCACAGGCATCATCGAGATGCTCTTTCTCTTTTGTTTTGTGATACTGGGGCTCTTCTTCGGCTGGTTCAGTCCCACCCAGGCAGGCGCCGCAGGCGTGGCCGGGGCCATTCTCATCGGATTGATAACCAGGACACTTACCTGGGCGGGCTTTATCAATGCCCTTAAGGACACTGTTCGCATCACCTGCTTTGTCATGATAATCGTGGCAGGGGCCACGGTCTTCGGGCATTTCATCGCCATAACCACCATACCCATGATGCTCACGGAGTGGGTGGGTTCTCTACCGTTGCCGCCCGTGGCTATAATGGGCATCGTCGTCATCATCTATATGATCGGCGGATGCTTCATGGATTCGCTGGCACTCATCACGCTTACCATACCTATATTTTATCCCGTTGTGCTGGCGCTGGGCTTCGATCCCATCTGGTTCGGCGTCATCATAGTGCTGGTGACCGAGATAGGTGTCATCACTCCCCCTGTGGGCTTGAACGTGTATGTCATCAAGGGTATCGCCCCTGACATACCGCTCGAGACCATCTTTAAGGGCATCGCACCCTTCCTGGCTGCCCTGGCCGTGGCAGCAGTCATCCTGCTGGCATTTCCACAGATTGCTACATTCCTGCCGAGCCTGGCAAGATATTAGCCGGGCGCTGGTTACATAGTGAGGCGAGGAGTAAATGATAACGATACCGGAGATGTTGGCCAGAAACGCCAGGATGTACCCGGACGATTGCGCTTTGGTCGAGCTAAAGCCCAGCCGCAATTACCGGCGGGAGATAACCTGGGGGCAGATGGATGACGAGGCCAACCGTGTGGCCAATGCGCTGATCGACACGGGAGTGAAGAAGGGCGACCGCGTCATCCTGTGGATGATGAATTCCATCGACTGGTTAATAGTCTATTTCGGCATATTGAGGAGTGGGGCATGGGTGGCGCCGCTCAACTTCAGGTTCACCGGCAGCGACTTCCAGTATTGCGCGGAGATATCCGGCGCCAGGTTCATGATCATCGGTGAGGAGTTCATCGAGAGGGTCGATGCGGTTAAAAAGAATCTTCATGGGGTGGAGGGCATCCTCGTCTTCGGCGGCAATCTGCCGGGATATATGACCGGGTACCGCCCCTGGGTTGACCGGCGTCCCACGTCACGTCCCGCTGTCGATATAAGCTGCAATGAGGCCTGCAGCCTGTACTTTACATCCGGGACTACGGGCGCGCCCAAGCCTATACTACTGACACACGATAACCTGAGGTGCGCCGCCATAACGGAGTATGCCCATCACCGCCAGGAGAAGTCGGACAATTTCGTGCTGATCCCGCCGCTTTACCACACGGGATCGAAGATGCACTGGTTCGGCAGCCTTATCACGGGGGGTAGGGCGACCATGCTTGGCGAGGTCAGCCCGCGCAATATACTGGAGACTGTGCACAAAGAGCACGGCACGATCGTATGGCTGCTGGTGCCCTGGGCCCACGATATACTGGTTGCGCTGGAAGACGGGAATGTGAGAAAAGAGGACTACGACCTGAGCTGCTGGCGGCTGATGCACATCGGTGCGCAGCCTGTGCCCCCTTCACTGGTCAGGCGCTGGATGGCGGTCTTCCCCGGCATGCAATACGATACAAACTACGGCTTGAGCGAAGCCAGCGGCCCGGGATGCGTGCACCTGGGCGTGGATAACATCCACAAGGTGGGGGCTATCGGGAAGGCGGGATTTAACTGGGAGACTAAAATAGTCGATGAAAACGGTGATTTACTTGAAGCCGGAAAAATCGGTGAGCTGGCGGTGCGAGGTGAAGGCGTGATGAAGGAATACTATAAGAACCCGGAGAAGACGGCGGAGACCCTGCGCGACGGCTGGCTCTTAACTGGAGACATGGCTACTATTGACGGGGACGGGTTCATCTATTTAGTTGATAGGAAAAAGGATGTGATCATCACGGGCGGGGAAAATATATTCCCGGTCGAGGTGGAGGATGCCATTCACAACCTGGACGCCGTGAACGACGTGGCCGTAATCGGAATTCCCGATCAAAGGCTGGGTGAGATCGCCATAGCCATCGTGGATCTCAGGCCGGGCGCCGGCATCAGCGGAGATGAGATTATCGAGTATTGCAAAAAGAACCTGGCCCGGCACAAGGTGCCCAGGAAGGTGATATTCGACAAAGTGCCCAGGAACCCCACAGGCAAGATAGAGAAGCCCGGGTTGCGCGAAAAATACAGAATAGCCGATATCGCCGGCTGCTAACCCCGGCCGCTCCTTTCCGCTCGCACATGCATCCATGCCCGGACGGCCCCAAACTTTGTGAATTATAAACGTATTAAGATATAATTTTACCCCTGGGAGGATATTTTGCTTAAAAGTCATAATTGCGGTCAATTGCGCGGGGCCAATGCCGGTGAAGAGGTCACCCTGGCCGGATGGGTGCACAGGAGAAGAGACCACGGCGGGCTGATCTTTATCGATCTGCGCGACCGTGAGGGCATCACCCAGGTGGTCTTCAATCCGGAGCTTGCCCCCGATATCCACGCCACGGCCAACGGGCTGCGCAACGAGTACGTAATCCAGGTTGGAGGCAAGGTGTCCCGCAGGCCGCAGGGAACGGAGAACTCCAGGCTGCCTACGGGTGAAGTCGAGGTACTGGCCGGCAGCCTGAAGATATTCAACGCCTCGAAAACACCGCCGTTTTACATAAATGAAGAGGTGGATATCGACGAATCGCTGCTGTTGAGGTACCGCTACCTGCACCTGAGGCGGGCGGGCATGCGCGACAACCTGATGCTGCGGCACCGCGTGATCAAGTACATGCGCGATTTCCTGGATGACCGTGGCTTCGTGGAAGTTGAAACCCCCATCATGATTAAAAGCACGCCGGAGGGGGCGCGCGACTACCTGGTGCCGAGCCGCATCCACGCCGGGAAATTTTATGCCCTGCCGCAATCACCGCAGCAGTTGAAGCAGCTGCTGATGGTGGCAGGCATCGAGAAGTATTACCAGGTGGCGCGCTGCTTCCGCGATGAGGATACGCGGGCCGACCGGCAGCCCGAGTTTACACAGCTCGACCTCGAGATGAGCTTTGTCGACGAGGAAGATATCCTCGTATTGCTGGAGGAGATGTTCACAGGGCTGGTGGAGACCGTGAAGCCCGACATGCGCCTGGTCAAGCCGTTTCCCAGGATGTCCTACGCCGGGGCGCTCGAACGGTACGGCACGGACAAGCCTGATATCCGCTTCGGGCTTGAGCTGAGGGATATCTCGGACGTCGTGGCGGCCAGCCCGTTCATCGTGTTCAAGTCAGCCATTGAGGGTGGCGGCAGGGTCCGTGGCATCTGCCTGCCCGCCTGCGCCGGCTATTCGCACAAACAGGTCGAGGAACTGACGGAGCTGGCCAAATCGTGCGGGGCAAAAGGGCTGATCACGCTGGCCTGGCTGCCCGGCGAGAAGGCGGAGAGCGCTGAGAACGCCAGCATAGAAAGGATCAAGTCTGTGGCTGCCAAGCACCTGGATATCGGCCAGCTGAGGCAGATATTGGGCAGGTTCGAGGCCCGGCCAGGCGACCTGGTGCTGATTGCGGCGGGCGAGGCCGGCATAGTGAACAAGGTGCTCGACGAATTGAGGCGCGAGATGGGCAGGCGACTGGACCTGTGCGATCCCAATCTGATGGCCTTCGTTTTCATCACGGATTTTCCGCTGTTTGATTGGAACTGCGACAGGAAGATGTGGGATTCAATGCATCACCCCTTCACGGCGCCCTACGAGGAGGACATCCACTTGCTGGACAGCGACCCGGGGAAAGTGCGCGCCCGCCATTATGATATCGTCTGCAACGGCTGCGAGCTTTCCAGCGGGAGCATCAGGATACATAACCGCGCCATGCAGGAAAAGATCTTCGACATTCTCGGTTATGCGAAGGAAGAGACCGAGGCCAAGTTCGGCAATTTCCTGGAGGCGCTGGAGTACGGCGCGCCACCGCATGGCGGCGTCGCCCCCGGCATCGATCGCTTCGTCATGATGCTTACCCGCAGTAAAAGCATCCGGGACGTTATTGCTTTCCCCAAGAACCAGGCTGCCGTAGACCTTATGACGGATGCGCCTTCGCCCATATCGGATGAGCAGCTCAAGGAGTTGAACCTGAAAATAATCGAACCCCAGGTTTGACAGATAGCTTTTTGAAGACCGATTTTGCAATGTTATAATAACTCAAGGTGAAAGGTTAATATGAAGACTACATCGGAAAAGATCGAGAACTGCCAGGTTGCCCTGAACGTCGAAATGGAGGGCACTGAAACAGATAAATACATGGGCATCGCCCTTGAGCACCTGGCCAGGAGGGTTGTCCTTCCCGGCTTCAGGAAGGGCAAAGCCCCTGTTTCCCTGGTCGAGCAGCACATCGGCAAGCAGGCCATTATGCAGGAGGCACTTGAGCACCTGGTGCCCGAAGCCTACGAAGAAGCCCTCAAGAACGAGTCCATACTTGCCATCGACGAGCCCAAGATAGAGCTGGTGAAGCTAGAACCTATCATATTCAAAGCCATAGTGCCCACCAAGCCCGAGATCACGCCGGGCAATTACCGTGACATCAGGATGGAGATGGGCAAAAAAGAGATAGGCGAAGACGATATCAACCAGGTTATAGAGCAACTGCAGATGCAGTTCGGCACGCTGGTGCCCGCCGACAGGGCGGTGCAATTCGGGGATATTGTGACGGTTGACATTGAGGGAAAGCGTGGGGAAGAGACTATTCTATCGCGAAAGGACGCAGCCTATGAAGTCAACCAGGGTTCCAAGTACCCGGCGCCCGGTTTTGCCGAGAAGCTCGAGGGGATGGTTAAGGATGAGGAGAAGACTATTGATTTAGCCTTCACGGACGATTACGAGATCAAGGAGATCGCCGGTAAACAATACTCTTTCAATGTGAAAATCAGGGAGATCAAGGAGAAGAGCCTGCCCGAGATCAACGATGATTTCGCCGTGAATGCCGGCAGCGAAAACCTGGAGGACCTGAAGGAGAAGATCAAAAATAGTCTGCAGGCGCGCGCAGATGACAGCCTTAAAAAAGAGTTCGAGCACAAGCTGATCACCGCGCTTATCGAGCAGAGCGCCATAGATTTTCCGCCCGTGCTGGTCGAGAGGGAAGTAGACCATATCGTCAATGAAGAGGCCAGGAATTTCCCGGACGGGGTCAAGGGTCTGGAGGGTTACCTGGTCAACGCCAAGAAGACGCTGGAGCAGCACAGGGAGGAGCTTAAACCGGCGGCATCCGACCGGGTTAAGGCTTACCTGGTTACCAGCAAGATCGCTGAGATCGAGAACATAACAGTCAGCGACGATGAAGTGAACGAGTCGATCGATAAGATGGCCGGCGAAGAGCAGGGCAAGGCCGAAGAGGTGAAGGCATTGTTTAACCAGCCGAGGCCGCGTGAATCGCTGAGGGATATGATGATCATCAACAAGGCCATGGATTTTCTGATCAAACTGGTCACCGGACAGGATAATAATATAAATATGGAGGTACCGGATGATAAGGTCACCACTTAACATAATACCAACAGTTATTGAGAGCAGCGCCAGGGGGGAGCGGTTCATGGACATCTACTCTCTGCTTCTCAAGGAGAGGATCATCTTCCTGGGCACGCAGGTCGACGATCAGATAGCCAATGTTATCGTCGCCCAGTTGTTGTATCTGGCCAGGGAGGACCCCGAGAAGGATATAAGCCTGTACATTCACTCGCCGGGCGGGGTTGTCACGGCGGGACTGGCCATCTACGATACGATGCAGCTGATCCAGCCGGATGTATCGACAATCTGCGTGGGCTCAGCCTACAGCATGGGCACTGTCCTGCTTTGCGCCGGCGCAAAAGGTAAAAGGTATGCCCTGCCCAACTCCACGATCCACATGCACCAGGGCCGGGCCGGGACCCAGGGACAGATTACGGATATCAAAATCGCAGCCAAGGAGTTCGAGAGGTTGGATGAGCTGGTGGCCAAAATACTCTCAACGCACACCGGCCAGTCGCTGGATAAGATCCGCCAGGATACCGACAGGGATATTTATTTCGATACCAAGCAGGCGGTGGAATACGGGCTGATCGACGATGTGCTCTCGCCGTCGGCCAAGAAAGACAAGAAGTAACTACTCGGATATCTGACGGTCGATCTCGGCAGTCAGGTCGTAGCTGGCGATGGGCAATCCACGGCTGTCCAGCAGCCTTTTCTGACTGTCTATCTTGATCCTGCCCTGGCTGAATGAACGCAATGTATCGATAATCAGCGGTGTCTCCCTGATGAAACCACGCTGCCTGATCAGTTTGAACAGCACATTATCCTCGCCTTCGGCCTGCCTTACTGCGTCCACCGAAAGGTCACCCAGCGAATCCCACAGCGCATCGAATTTCTCACCCCTGATCGGGTATTTGCAAAACGAGATGACGGGGCCCCTGTCCAGTTGGGGCGTGACCAGGTGTATCATCACGCCCGACTCGGCCGCCCTCTCTCTCATCAGTTGCCAGATGACCTCCTGCCAGGTGCCCTTGGGGCCGGCGGGCAACGCAGGATGAAGGTTGATCATATTGAACCTGCTGCACATCTCGTGGCCCACGATCAGCATGTAGCCTGCCAGCAGGCATATGTCCACCGTGAAACCTTCCAGCCCGGCCATGACCTGCCGGTCATATTCCAGGCGCCATCCGGGGAGGTCACCGTCTTTCACACCGACCTGCTGCCTGAAGCTGGCTGCGAACTTTTTAACAGAGGAGGTTACCAGCGGGATTGAGTATTCCCTGACCTGGGCCAGAAAAATATCCGTCTTCTCCGATTCGCCGGGTTCACGGCTGCAGAAGACGAACTCGATGCGGGCATCAAGCCCGCCCTCGCGGATTGTGGAGACCACAGTATCCAGCAGTTTTTTAGAGCTGTCACCCCGCGCGGTGGAAAACCAGCCGATTCTCAGCATCCTTGCTATTCCTGCCTGGTGAACTTTATCAGCCTTGCCGTGGTGGTGATGAGGTGTATCAGCGGGCTGGATTTCCTGCCGAAGAGTTTGGCGCATGCCAGCGAGTCCAAAAATTCGCGCGGGCTGTTGAAATCCGGCATTTCCACCAGAGCGTAGCCTATCTCCGCAGGGTGATGGGCGTCCGACCCGAAGCTGATCAGCTTGCCGTGCCGCTGCGCCAGGCTGCGCGCCTTTTTTTCGGCGCCGGGGAAAAGGCTGCGTGAATTGAATACTTCGATAATATCCACCCTGTCCGCCAATTCCTCCAGCATCTTTTCGTTGCGGAAGGCGGAGGGTCTGACGCGGTCGTAGGGATGGGGGATACAGACCAGGCCACCCTGCTCGCGGATGCGCCTTATGGCCTCGTCGACAGGGATTTTGTCGGGTATATCGTCATGCAGGAACATGCCCATTATCTCGCCGTAGGGGGTGCGCACCTCTTCGCAGATTATGATCTTTAAAGGGGCTATCTTGCTGAGTTCCCTGGCCCCCAGCGTGGTGCCGTGGTCGGCCACGGCAACGCAATTAATGCCCTTGGACTGGCAGGCTTTAATCAGTTGCTGATAGGTCATGAAGGAGTCAACCGAGCGCCTGGTATGAACGTGCAGGTCGGCCTTGCTCAAGGTTTAACTGACCCTTTCCAGATATTGCCCTGTCCTGGTATCGACCTTGATGGTATCGCCGGTGTTGATGAAAAAGGGCACCTGGATGGTGATGCCCGTCTCCATTTTGGCCGGCTTTCCGCCGGCGCTGGCTGTATTACCTTTGAACCCGGGGCCGGTCTCGGCTATTTTCAACTCGACCGATATGGGGAGGTCCACTCCTATGGGGACACCCTTGTGCGTGAGCAGCTCCATGTTCATGTTCTCTTTGAGGTAGTTGACGGTGTCGCCCATCAAACTCTTGTCCACAGCCGTCTGCTCGTAGCTTTCGTTGTCCATAAAGTGATACAGGTCGCCGTCGTTGTAGAGGAACTGCACCTGTCGCCTTTCGAGAAAGGCCTTGGTGAATTTTTCGCTGGCCTGAAATGATTTTTCCACGATGTGCCCCGCCTTGACGTCCCTCAATCTTATCCTGATCTGAGCCGAGCCTCTTCCCATTTTGATGTGCTGGTAATCAAGCACCTGGTAAAGTTGCCCGTCAAGCATGATGGTAATACCTTTCTTTAGTTCACCGGCGTCGATCATAATGTTTTACCTCCATATAAACGGGACCTTTTGCCCGTGTTGGTCAGGGCCAGCGCTTTGCCGCCGGAGATTATGACGGTATCTTCAATCCTGACCCCACCCCACCCGGGCAGGTAGATTCCCGGCTCGATTGTGAAGGCCATATTCTCTGCCAGTATATCATCGCTGGACGGTCCCAGGCGCGGCCATTCGTGAGCATCGAGTCCGACGCCGTGCCCCAGCCCGTGGCCGAATGAGTCGCCGTAGCCTGCTTTATCAATAATATCACGAACCAGGCCGTCCGCAGTACCCGCGCCCATACCATCCCTGATCAAAGCTATGGCTAATGTTTGAGCGCCCAGCACCGTGTTGTAGACATTATTGAACCTTTCATCGCCCTTCCCGATAATATAAGTGCGCGTCATGTCGCAGCAATAGCCGCCGTGCCTGGCCCCCATATCGATGATTATGGGCTCGCCCCCGGCGATAGGTTTGTCCGTCGGCCTGGCGTGAGGCAGCGCGGAGTTGGGTCCCGAGGCTACGATTAGCTCGAAGGGAAGGGGCTCGCTCCCCTGCTGCCTGATATAGCTTTCGAGCTGCCAGGCCAGCTGTTTTTCCGTTAAGCCCTCCTTGATCGATGGCACTATCTGCTCCAGCGTCCTGTCCGCTATGGCGCAGGCCCTGGTTATGTCGGCCAGCTCATCTGCGTCCTTGACGGCCCTCAGAGGCTCGACCGGGCTTTTGACGGGTATGATATGGAACTTGTCGCTCGATGCCTGAGCCGCCCGGCAGACTGACTGGTAGACGGTCAGAGATATGTGATCGGACTCAACGCCGAGCCTGTCGATACCCATGCCGGCCACCAGGTCGGCAAGCCATCCGCTGATATCGCCCTTAATATATAAAACTTCGAAACCGGGCGACTGTTGTCCGGCCTGCTCCACGTAACGGAAATCGACGGCCAGGCAGGATCTCTGCGGTGATATCACGAGCCAACCTGCGCTGCCGGTGAAACCGGACAGGTAGCGTCTGTTGCTGGCGGAGCCGATGAGCAGGCCGTCTATCCCGTTTGACGCGAAACTGTCTCGCAGTGAAGATAGTCGGCTCAAATTCTTGCTCACGGTGTCAGCAGTGGCATTCAGCACCAATAGTCAGTGTGTCAGGACTTCGCCTTTCGGGCATGGTAGGTTTTACGCTGCCCGAAAATCTTTTTGGTCGTCTTGCATTCCGGGTATTTAGTGCAGGCCAGGAATTTTCCGTAGCGGCCGGTCCGTATGACCATTGCCTCGCCGCAGTTGGGACACTTCTCGTCGGACGGCTCGGGCGCGGGGCCCCGGTTAACCGCCACGTTTTTCTTGCCCGTGCAATTCGGGTAATCCGAGCAGGCCCAGAACTTCCCGTAACGGCTTGATTTCAACACCATGTCCTTGCCGCACTCCGGGCACTTCTCCTCGGACTTGATGACCACTTTCTGCAGATTATCCTGGGCCCTGATCAGATCGTTCTCAAAGGGGGTATAGAACGATTTAATCACGGACTGGCGGTCCATCGTCCCCTTGGCGATCTCGTCCAGCTCTGACTCCATCCTGGCCGTGAAATTGAAATCTATGATATTGGGGAAATTGCTTACCAGCAGGTCGTTGACAATAATGCCGATCTCCTCGGGGCGCAGCTTGCCGGCGTCCTTGAAGACATATTCCCTGTCCAGTATGGTGGAGATAATCGGGGCATAGGTGCTGGGCCTGCCGATGCCCTTTTGTTCCAGGGCTTTGATCAGCGTTGCCTCGGTATAGCGCGGGGGAGGCTGCGTGAAAAATTGCTCGGGGAACAGGTCGACCAGGTTGAGCGGTTCGCCTTCCTTCAACTGGGGGATGGCGGTTGTCTTGAAGTCATCGAACTCATCTTTCTCCTCGTCGCGTCCCTCTGTATACAGCGCCATAAAACCCGGGAAACGCAGTGCGGAGGCCCTGGTGCGCAGCAGGTAGGTCACACTGTTTTTACGGCATTCGGCCTCGATATCCACAGTCAGCGTGTCGAAAAGCGCTGCGGACATCTGGCTGGCCACAGCCCTCTTCCAGATGAGGTCATAAAGCTGGTTCTGGTCCTTGTTGAGGAATTTCTTGATGCTGTCCGGGTTACGCGAGGCCCGGGTCGGCCGTATCGCTTCATGCGCTTCCTGGGCCATCTTAACTTTCTTGGTGAAATGCCTGGAGGTCGCGGGCAGGTACTGTTTGGAAAAATTGGCCGATATATAGGAACGTATCTCCTCGATGGCGGAGGCCGCTACATTGGTAGAGTCGGTCCTCATGTAGGTTATCAGGCCCGTATCGCCCTCCTCTCCAATGGGAAGCCCTTCGTAGAGCTGCTGGGCGATGACCATGGTTTTTTTAGCGGTGAAATGCAGCTTGCGCCAGGCCTCCTGCTGCATGGTACTGGTGATGAAGGGGGGCGCCGATTGGCGGGCAACCTCTTTTTTCTGTACCGATTTCACCGAGTATTGGGACTCGCGCAGGTCAGATATGATGTTTTCGCATTTGGCGGTATCGGGTATATCCAATTTGCCATCGCCCGCCAGGCCGATAAATGAGGCCCTGAAGGATACGCCCTTCTTTTTCTGTTGTGCGAGTTCAGCTTCAATGGTCCAGTATTCAACCGGTACAAACTGCAGTATCTCTTTCTCGCGATCGACGATCAGCCTGACCGCAACCGACTGCACCCTGCCGGCCGAGAGACCCTTAAGGACTTTTTTCCAGAGCAGCGGGCTCAGCTTGTAACCGACCAGGCGATCGAGTATACGCCTGGCCTGCTGAGCGTCGACCATCTTCATATCGATAGGGCGGGGGTTTTTAAACGCCAGCTCGACTGCTTCCTGAGTGATCTCGTGGAAGGTTACGCGTCTGAGGGGGATATTATCCTTCTGCAGGTTGGCGGCTTTGATCAGGTGCCACGATATGGCCTCGCCCTCGCGGTCGGGGTCTGTGGCCAGGTATACGGACGAGGCGCTGTTGGCAAGTTCTTTGATCTCCTTGAGCACCGACCTTCTCTCGGGGATATTTTTGTATTCCGGTTCGAAGTCGTTGTCGATCAATATGCCCAGCCTGTCGGCCGGGAGGTCCCGCACATGTCCCATGGACGCCCGTATCACGTAGTTCTTGCCCAGGATTTTACTCAGGGTCCTGGCCTTGGCCGGGGATTCAACGATTACAAGTTTTACAGTCATAATTCTCTCAAATCAAAGCAATTTAAATTTTCAGGCGGCTGTTCAGCGCGTAGGTCATGCCGCCTGTTTGCCTGACCAGGCCGTTCAATTCCATGATCGCCAGGCAGCTTATGACCGTGGATATATCCAGCCCGCTGGCCCGGCAGATCTCGTCGACATGTGCCGGTTCTTCCGAAATACATTTTATTATAATCGATTCATTGCCGGCGGGGGTAAGGGTATCCTTCATCTCGATTTGACGGGAAACCACGGGGAGGCGCAGTTCTTCAAGTATATCGACGTGGTTTCGCACCAGCTTGGCGCCGTCCTGGATCAGCCTGTTGGGACCGCGGCTCATCCCGGAAAGTATGCTGCCCGGTATCGCGAAGACCTCCCTGTTTTGATCTACTGCAAAGCTGGCGGTGATCAGCGCGCCGCCCCTTTCCCCCGATTCCACCACCAGCACGCCGAGGCTGAGGCCGCTGAGGATCCTGTTGCGCCGGGGGAAATTCTCCGGCTTGGGCTTTGTCCCCAGGGGGTGTTCGCTGATCAGCGCGCCGTTCTCGAGTATGTCCTTGGCCAGCTTGAGGTTTTCCGGCGGATAGACGATATCCAGGCCGCAGGCAAACACCGCAATCGTCCTGCCCCCGGCTTCCAGCGCAGACCTGTGCGCGATCGTATCGATGCCCCTGGCCAGGCCGCTTGTTATGGTTATGCCGTTGAGCGCAAGGTTGCCCACGATATCCTCGGCGACCTGCCTGCCGTATGATGTAGCCCTCCTGGTGCCCACCACTGCCACGCTGTCGGCGTCCGCGGGTAGCAGATCACCGCGAACATATAAAACCGCCGGATAGTCATGCGTTTCCTTCAATAGCGCGGGGTAGCCCGGTGATTCAAAGGTGATCACTTTGATCTTGTATCTGTCGATAAGAGACAGGTCCTTATCGAGGTCTATGCCCGGGCGGGTGGTTATCAGGTTGTCTGCAGCGCCGGCGTCGAGGCCGGCTTTCAACAGCTCCGTCCGGGGAGCAGCCCAGGCGCCGGCAAGTGAGCCGAAATGCCCCTTGAGCAAAGACAGGCGTACCCTTCCGATGCCGGAGATCCTGGTGAAACCGATCCAGTATTTAAGCTCTCTGTCGTCAGACATATAAATCGAGGTATTTTAACACAAGCATCGGGGATGCAATAAAAGGCGGTCGCGCAGCGGCTGTTAAAAGGGAGCACAGTGGCTGAGCCGGGGTATGGACCGGCAGATCAAATAGTCTGCTCGTTGTCGAGTAACCTTTTGATCACGGGGATGACGGCGACCGCTGCCCTGTATCCGGCCTCGATCGCCTCGGGGCCGCGGTGGAACTCGTAGACCTCTATATTGCTCACGTCCGGCTCGATCATGATGTCGGCCTTCAATATGCTGGCGCGTACCATCTCGTATTCCATGATATAGATGGATTGTATCAGTGTATTCATCATGCCCGGCGCCCTGCGTGATTTTATATTTCCGGTTAACCCCAGGTGTCTGCGCTTCCTGGGATCAGTTAATACATTTACAGCTATGACAAACGTCGCCCCCATGGATTTCACCACGTCCGCCGGGACCGGGTTGATCGCGCCGCCGTCCACCAGGTAGCGGCCGTCGTAATTCACCGGCACGAAAACGCCTGGTATGGATATGCTGGCGCGCACCGCCTTCAGCAGTGATCCCCGGGTGAGGATAACCTGACTGGCGGAATGAATATCGGTGGCTACGGCGGCAAAGGGTATTTTGCACTGGTTGACGTCCCGGTCGCCGATGATCGGCTTGAGAAAGCTCTCCACCCTCCCGCCGTGCAAAAAGCCTACACGTCTCAGGGTGAACTTGGGGTCCAGCAGACTGGTCATCTTGCGCAGGTTAGCCGTGAGCGCGAGCTCCTCAACGTCCTCTATTTCCCCATCCGCGGCATAGCAGGCGCCGACCAGCGCGCCCATGCTGGTCCCGGCGATCATGTCGATGGGGATATCGGCTTCACGCAGGGCTTTGATAACGCCGATATGCGCCATCCCCAGCGCGGCGCCGCTCCCCAGCGCCAGTCCTACTTTAACATCGGAATTCATAATTCTGTGTGTTTCGCCACGTCGGCCGTCAGAGTGGCGGAGAGGATGGGATTCGAACCCATGGTAGCAATGACGCTACACGCGCTTTCCAGGCGCGCCTGTTAGGCCACTCCAGCACCTCTCCTGAAAAAAAACATGGCGGAGAGGGTGGGATTCGAACCCACGAGGCTCTCGCCCACCGCTTTTCGAGAGCGGCACCATCGTCCACTCGGTCACCTCTCCGCTGTTCGTTTATTATATCATCTTGGATATAGAGGAAAAAACTGCTGCGATCCGGTAGCAGCTAATCCATATCCAGGTGCTCTTTGATAGCGCCTCTTATTGCATCCCGGAGGATGGTATCAGCCAGATATCCCCATAATTTTCCCAGCCGCTGCCTGGGGATTGTCCTAATCTGGTGAGCCATTATAATCGAATCTAAGGACTGGCCTGCCTTTCCTTTTAATAGCAACACCTCAGACGGATATAAGCGGCGCTGAGTTGAAGTCAGTGGAAGGATCGTAATATTGGGAATGGACTGGTTATACTCTTCATTGCTGACTATAAGTACAGGGCGTATGCCTCTTTGTTCTGCTCCTGTCACGGGGTCAAGACGTGCCTCAATCATAGCCCATTGAAAAGTCCTCATCGGTCCATCTTCCCTGCAGTTTCAGCATCCGCATATTGGAAATCCGCCTCAACCTGCTTTATATCTGCCAAGAATAGAGTGTCCTTTGCCGCCTCCTGCCATAGTGTTTTTCTCTCTTGTTTCCTCAGTTCTTTCAACTCTTTAACCAGTGCCTGTTCCACCAGGGCATTCTTACTGGACACCATCCCCCGGGACATCACTTCGTCCACTGCATCCAATACCTTAATATGCAGGTAAAAAGTTGCCTTCTTTGTCTTTTCACGCATATGCTGACCCCCGCTTATTTTTTTGTAACAGTCATTTCCTATATCAACATCGGTTTTCATATTCAGCAAGTCTATAATGGAAGTATTTTTATCTTGCGATTATTTGAGCAAACGAGTTGGCCTGCGACCTCAGATGGATTATACGCAGTTGAAGTATCAATGTGAAAGAAATAGAATAGACTCAGTGAGTGGGTTTGGTTGACAACAGATGCGTTTTTGCTGAGGGAAGCAGGCGAGGAGAGAAGTGCAGGTTGCAACGGTTATATAGAAAAGCCAAGCGACCTGGACACTATCCTTGCACAAATCGATAAGTATTCCCCCGGCACTGATTCCGCAAGGAATATGAAGTGACCAGAATATTGGTTGCAGATGACAACGACCAGAGCTTGTTTTTACTGGAGACAGTCATGGAAAGCTGCGGTTATGAAGTGATCCCAGCCCGGAATGGGGTTGAGGCATTTGCATTGGCGCTTAAAAATCCGCCTGACTTGATACTCACAGATATACTTATGCCGGAAATGGACGGTTTTGAATTGTGCCGGCGTTGCAAAGCGCATGACCTGCTGAACCATATCCCGCTTATTTTTTATACTGCTACGTACACTGATCCCAAGGATGAACAATTCGCCCTGAGTCTGGGAGCCGATCGGTTTGTTATCAAGCCGCAATCGCCCAAGGAGCTGGTAAAAATTGTGCAGGAAGTGCTGGCTGATCCTGTTAAGGAAAAGCCCGGTTCCCATAAGCAATCCCGGGGAGATGAGACGGAAGTAATGCAACGGTACAACGAGGTTCTGGCCCGCAAGCTGGAAAAGAAGGTGTTGCAGCTTGAAGATGTAGTAGCAAAACAACAGAGGACAGAAAATGAGCTACGGGAGAGCGAGCAGAAATATCGTACTCTCGTTACTCAGAGTCCGGATGGCATATTTGTTGTTAATCTGGGGGGTAAGTTCCTGTCAGTCAACAGGATCATGTGTGAAAACATGAAATACAGCGAAGAGGAACTTCTTTCTATGAGTATCTGGGACATTATCCCTGAGCAATATGTAGATATTCATAAAAAGAGAATTGCCGATATATTAATAGGAAAAGCTCCCAATAAAGCTGCAGAATACTTGGTGAGGGGAAAGGATGGGAATCAGCATTACGTTGAAATTCTCTCAGCCCCTTATTATGAAGGCAAAGAACTAATCGGTTTTCAGGGTATTGCCCGTGATATTACCGAGCGCAAACAGGCAGATGAGGCCATCTTGCGCTCAAAGATGCTATTGCAGAGCGTAATAGACTCAACACCAGACTGGATGTACGTCAAGGATTTACAGCACAAATTTTTGCTGGTCAATAGAAGCTTCACTGAGGCGCAGCATTTAATGCCCCAAGATATAATAGGCAAGGCAGACACTGACTTGTTTTCCGAAGAGATGTGCCTGGGCAACCCGGATAAGGGCATCCGCGGGTACCACCAGGATGACGAGCAGGCTTTTAAGGGGCAAATAGTGCACAACCCCAGGAACTTTATTTCCTGGGTCGATGGCTCACTGCACATATACGACACTTATAAAATCCCGCTTGCCGACCAGGCGGGGAAGATATACGCCGCACTGGTTTACAGCCGCGATATGACCGAGCAGAGGAAGGCAGAGGATGAGCGAGAAGCTTCCATCACTAAACTTCAAAAGACATTGCATGACGTCATAAATACTATGGCTAAAATCGTGGAGATGCGAGACCCGTACACTGCAGGTCACCAGGAACGTGTGGCTGGCCTGGCGAGTGCTATAGCCAGTGAAATGAAGCTGGACGGTGCCCGTGTTGAGCATATCAAGATGGCGGCCAGCATCCATGACGTCGGAAAAATGAACGTACCGTCGGATATTCTTAGCAAGCCGGGAAAACTATCGGATATTGAATGTGCCTTGATAAAAACACATGCGCAAGGCAGCTATGACATACTGAAGGATCTGGAATTTTCTCAACCCATCGCTCTCATGGTGTTACAACACCATGAGAGATTGAACGGATCGGGTTACCCGAACGGCTTGAAAGGCAATGAGATGCTATTAGAAGCAAAAATACTGGCTGTAGCCGACGTCGTTGAAGCTATGTATTCTCATCGTCCTTACCGCCCTGCATTAGGAATAGATAAGGCTCTAAACGAAATATCACAACAAAGGGGAATACTTTACGATCCGGATGTAGTAGATATTTGCATCAAGCTGTTCAAGGAGTAGGGATATAAATTCAAATAGTTTTATCTCGGCTATTAATATCCAAACAAATTCCTGCCGATCTTTGCCTCCCCCATAAATTCGGATACCGTGAACGCCTTTCGGAAGCGCATTGCTCTCTGCTGTTCATCTATTATAATACCCCGGATACGCTTGAAAAACGGCGATTGCAAGGACGCTGCTTAGCAGGCTCTGTTCGTATGAAACGTGCGAAGGTATGATTGAATTGTGAGGTTTTCAATGATATCATTGCAGTTTAACTGCCATCGAGGATTTTGCACTGCTGAGGAGGCATGGCCATGTATAAGAAAATAATGGTGCCGCTGGACGGCTCACAGGTCGCTGAATGCGTTATTCCTCATATTGAAACTATTGCTAAAAAGTCCACTACCAAAGTGGAGCTGGTTACCGTGATTGAGCCGCTGGAGATCCCTACCAGGGGCAAGATAGCGCTCAGCGATGACGAGATAAAGCAGATCGAAACCGAGGGCAAGAAGGAGGCGGCCAAGTACCTCGACCAGGTATCCGACCAGCTTACCCAGGCGGGCATTAAAGTCGATACCGTGATACTGAGCGGCAGGGCGGCGGACAGGCTTGTCAGGTATGCTGTCAATAACGATGTAGATCTCATCATCATGGCCACCCACGGGCGTTCCGGAATATCGAGATTATTCTGGGGTAGCGTGGCGGAGAAGATCCTCCGGGCTACGGATATCCCTGTGTTATTGATTAAGACCACGAGTTGCGAGATCGATTCCTGATTTTTCACACTGCAATTATTCGATCCCGAATCTCATTAAGTTAAGCTTATATTCTGATTAAGCGATGAACAGCAACTTTTTTGCCGTGCAGGTGCCGGACCAGCCCGTAGTCGCCATAGCCGTGGGGCTGTCCCTGGTAATCCTGGCAGTGCTGATACTGCCGTTTGTTGTGAAGAAGGTCGAGGAGAACCTCGAGCTTTTCTTCCTTTTTATGGGCATCTGCGCCGTGACCATCTCCGGTCTGTGGAGCCAGGAACTGGTGATGGAGGCGCTTAGAGCGCCGGTCGAGATCAGCAACGTCCCCATCGGCATCTTTCAGGTCGTGCTGGTATTCGGTCTTCTCATACATTTCTTCAACAAGGTTTTTTGCCGGGGCGTTCTCACTATTGCCTCAAAGCTCGGCTGGAGGTTGTTTACTTTTTTCATAATCCTGACCTTCGGCCTTTTATGCAGCGTGGTCTCCATCATAGTCACCGCCGTGCTGCTTTCGGAAATTATCGCGGCACTCCCGCTGCATCGGAATGAGAAGATCAGGTTTGCCGTGGTAGCATGTTTCGCCATGGCGCTGGGCGCCGTCCTGACCCCTGTGGGCGAACCGCTTTCAACCATACTGGTCTCCAAGCTCTCCGGGCCGCCCTTTCATGCCGGTTTCCTCTTCTGCCTGCAGGTGTTCGGCCTCTATGTGATACCCGGTGTTGCGGCCATCGCCCTCTTCGGCGCCTTCTATATCGGCAGGCATGTGCAAACCAGCAACTTCAAGCACTCGGAACAGTACTCGGAAACATTGAAGACCGTGATCTTTCGGGCCATCCGGGTATATTTCTTTGTCGCTGCGCTGATACTGCTGGGGGAGGGCATGAAGCCCATCATAGTCTGGTACGTGGTGCATGTGCCCGCAGCCGCCCTTTACTGGATCAACATAATATCAGCCGTCCTGGATAATGCGACGCTGACCGCAGTGGAGATAGGCCCGGGCATGCTGCTGTCGCAGATCACGGCCATCATCATGGGATTGTTAATAGCGGGGGGCATGCTGATACCCGGCAATATACCCAATATCGTGTCAGCCGGCAGGCTGAAAATCAGCATGAAGGAATGGGCCGTCACAGGTGTGCCCATGGGGCTGGTCATCTTGGCCGTCTACTTTCTTGTCCTGCTGCCTCTTTTTATCAACCCGTCGGGCGGTTGATTTGCCAAATAAAAAATAAACTTGATATACTAAACAACCTGTCAATGGTCCGGGAATTGATGATGTCTGATTAAATGACTTCTGTGCCCCTGTAGCTCAGGGGATAGAGCACCGGCCTCCGGAGCCGGGTGCGAGGGTTCAAGTCCCTCCAGGGGCGCATCGAACCCATGCATATCTGAGATTAAAGAGATGAAACAGGGTACAACTATCGAAATTCGCTGGCACGGACGGGGTGGCCAGGGAGCGGTTACATCCGCCGAGTTGACCGCGCTGGCTGCGATGCGCGAGGGCAAGTACGCACAGGCCTTCCCCAGCTTCGGCCCTGAGAGACGCGGCGCGCCCGTGCTGGCATTTAACCGCATCAGCGAGGACACGCCCATTCGAATCCGTTCCGGGGTAGTGAAACCGGACATCGTGATAGTGCTTGATCCCGGGCTGGTAACGCTGATAAACGTGGTGGACGGGTTGAAGCCGGGTGGGACTTTGATCGTGAACAGCACCAGCGCCATCGAGGATATCAAGCAGGAGTTCAGCGGCGACTGGAAGCTGGCGGTGGTCAATGCGTCTTCCATCGCCAGGGAGCTGCTGGGGGTGAATATAGTCAATACTACCATGCTGGGCGCGCTGATAAAGGCCACAGGCATAATAAAGATGGACTCGTTGAATGAGCCGCTGGCCGAGAAATTCGGCGCCCGCTCAAAAGCCAATTACGAGGCCTGCAACCGGGCCTTTAACAGCACAGTGCTGGGCGAGATAACCGCCAGCGGGCCCAAGAAAGAGAAAAAATTCCAGGCTGAGAAGCTCCCCAAATGGAACGAGCTGCTGGTAGGATGCGCGGTTACAGATGTGGGAAACACCAAGCGGTTCTGCACCGGAAACTGGAAATCGGAGCATCCCGAGTGGAATGATGCCGTCTGCATAAAGTGCGGCATATGTTCGCTTTATTGTCCCGAATTCTGCATCAGCCAGCAGAGCGACGGCTATTTTCGCTCCGATCCATTCTTCTGCAAGGGATGTGGTATCTGCGCACAGGAGTGCTGGACCAAGGCTATTAAGATGGTTGAGGGACCTTAATCATGACGTCGAAGCGCACCGGTATTGAATCATCTCTGGCGATCGCCGAGGCCGTTAAACTGGCCAACACCGATGTCATTGCCGCCTATCCCATAACTCCCCAGACTCACATAGTGGAAGGTCTGGCCGAGATGGTGGCCAACGGCGAGCTCGATGCCGAATACATACCGGTTGAATCGGAGCACTCCGCCATGAGCGCATGCCTGGGCTCCAGCGCCGTGGGGGCCAGGACATTCACCGCCACTGCCGGTCAGGGCCTTATACTCATGCACGAGGTACTGCTGGTGGCTGCCTCGATGCGCCTGCCCATCGTTATGACCGTGGCCAACCGCGCCCTATCCGGCCCATTGAATGTCTGGGGTGATCAATCCGATGCCATGAGTACCAGGGACTCCGGCTGGATACAGATGTTCGTTGAAAACGGCCAGCAGGCGTTCGACCAGGTGATATGCGCCTTTTATATCGCCGAGCACCCGGACGTCCTGTTGCCCACCATGATTAATGTTGACGGCTTCCATATCTCCCATGTGATCGAGCCTATCGAGATGCTTGACCGGAAGACTGTAGATGGATTCTTGCCTCCCTATAAGCGTAAGTACACGCTGGACCCCGACAATCCTGTCAGCATGGGCTGTTTCGCCGCGCCCAACATTTATGCAGAGACCAGGAAGGATCTGGATGCAGCATTACGAGATTCCAGGAAAGTGATTCTCGAGGTATGGCGCAAGTATGGTGACCTGACCGGACGGCATTACAAGCTGGTTGAAAAGTATAAGGCGGACAACATGGAGACGCTGCTGGTGACAGCGGGCGGCTACAGTGAAAACGCCATGGACGCCATCGATAAGATGCAGAGTGAGGGCAAGAAGGTCGGACTGGTCAGGGTACGCCTGTGGCGTCCCTTCCCCTACGAGGAGATGGTACAGGCCTTATCGGGAGCAAGTAACGTCATCGTCCTGGACCGGGCGATATCGCTCGGGGGTCCGGCGCCGATCTGCTCGGAGATCAGGGCTGCCCTTTATACGGGTGATAAGAGGCCGCAGGTTGCCAGCATAGTCGGCGGGTTGGGAGGGCGCGACGTGTCGCCGGCTGATTTTGAAAAACTGGTGGAGATGGGTCTGCAGCAGATTAAAGCAGGCCGAACAGCCGAAACGATCATGTACGGAGTGAGGGAATAGTGGAAACTCTTAGCATTTACGTGCCCAGGCTGGTCACGAAGGGCGAGTATATAGCGTCCGGTCACCGGGCGTGCTCGGGGTGCGGCGAGGTGTTGGCCGTGCGTTACGTGTGCAAAGCGCTGGGCCGCAACGCCATCATCTCCATGGCTACCGGTTGTATGGAGATCATCTCATCGCCGCTGCCTGAATCAGCCTGGGAGGTCCCCTGGATCCATACCCTCTTCGAGAACGCCTCGGCCGTGGCTTCAGGCATCGAATCCGGCATTAAAGCCCTCAAGCGCAAGCACGGGTATACAAAAGAGGTCAAGGTCGTGGCCATGGGTGGGGACGGCGGCACGGCGGATATCGGCCTGCAATCCCTGTCGGGCGCCCTTGAGCGAGGACACGATTTCCTTTACGTCTGCTACGACAACGAGGCCTATATGAATACGGGCATACAGCGATCAAGCGAGACGCCTTTCGGCGCCTCGACCACAACCGCGCCGGCGGGTAAAAAGAGCATGGGACAGCATACCTGGAAGAAAAATATGGCCGCCATAGCCGCGGCACATAATATATCCTACGTGGCAACCTCATGCTCCAGCTATCCGATTGACATAATGACAAAGGTTGAAAAGGCTGTGAAGGTCAAGGGGCCTTCGTACATTCACATCCTGTCGGTCTGTCCCACCGGCTGGCGCTGTCGCTCCAGCGAGACTATCAAGGTTGGCCGGCTGGCGGTCGAGACGGGTATTTTCCCGATTTACGAAATCGAGAATGGCCAGTACAAATTGAATATCGACCTGCCTTATCTCAGGCCGGTAGAGGATTACCTCAAGCTGCAGGGCCGCTACCGTCACCTGACAAAGGAAAGCATCGCCGAGATACAGGTAAAGGTGGTTGAGGAGTACAACAAGGTCAGGCAGCTTGCGGGCCTGAAGAAAATAAAATGAAAGATAAAGTAGCCTCGATTATTAAAAAATACGGCAGCGACAGCAGCCAGATGGTATCCATACTTCAGGACATCCAGGCCGAGTATAACTACCTGCCGCGTACGGCGCTGGATAAGCTCAGCAAAAAGCTGGATATACCGCAGAGCCATGTTTACAGTATGGCGACTTTCTTCCGGGCATTCAGCCTGAAGGAAAGGGGCAAGCACATCGTCAACGTCTGCCAGGGCACGGCCTGCCATGTGCGCGGCGCCGACCTGATCCTGGAATCACTGGAGCGCCAGCTCGGCGTCGAGCGCGGCCAGACCACGGCGGACCGCGGCTTTACCCTTGAGACCGTGAATTGCATGGGCTGCTGCGCCACCGGTCCCGTGGTCAAGATCGATGAAGAGTTCTTCGGGCATATGACCAATGACAAGGTCGAGCCCATGTTAAATAAATTTAAAGAATAATATTGATGGCAAGTAAATTAAAAACAGCTAAAGCGCTGGCCGCACTCCAGAAGAAGCTGGCACGGGAAAGAGACGCGGGCAGGTGCCGCATCTCGATCTGCAACGGCACGGCCTGCAGGCCATACGGCAGCAACCCGGTAGCCGAGGCTTTCAGGGCGGAGATCGAGAAGCGCGGCCTGGCGGACCAGGTGGAATTCAAGATCACGGGCTGCCACGGTTTCTGCGAGCGCGGTCCCATCGCCATAGTCGAGCCGGGAAATGTGTTCTACCAGAGGATCGCGGTATCGGATGTCCCCGAGATACTCGATAACACCATCCAGAAAAAGGGCCCCATCGAGAGGCTGCTTTTCAAGCAGGAAGCAGGTGAACCGGCTGTTGGCCGGCAGAACGATATCCCCTTTTACACCAAGCAGCAGCGGATTGTCCTGGGAAACAATGTCAGGATCGATCCCGCCAGCATCGAAGATTATATCGCCATAGGCGGCTACTCGGCGTTGTCGATAGCCCTCTTCGAGCTGCAGCCCGACCGGATCATACAGATAGTCAAAGATTCCGGACTGAGGGGCCGCGGCGGCGGCGGATTCCCCACGGGTACCAAGTGGGAGACGTGCCGCAAAGCTGAAGGCGAGATCAAGTATGTCATCGTCAACGCCGATGAAGGCGACCCCGGGGCCTACGCCAATGAGGGACTGCTGACGGGCAATCCCCACAGCGTGCTGGAAGGGTTGCTTATCGGCGCCTTCGCCATAGGCTCTCACCAGGGCTATATCTACGTGCGCAACGAGTATCCCCTGGCGTTGAAGAACATCACGCTGGCCATCGAGCAGGCTGAGGCACTCGGGCTGATCGGAGTAAATATACTGGGGTCCGGATTCGATTTCAGCGTGAGGGTCAACAGGGGAGGCGGCGCATTTGTCTGCGGCGAATCGACCGCACTGATGGCGTCACTGGAAGGAAAGACCGGAGAGCCCAGGGCCAAGTATATACATACCGTGGAGCGGGGACTGTGGGACAGGCCGAGCTGCTTGAATAACGTGGAGACCTGGGCCAATATACCCCTGATTATCAACAACGGGGCTGAGTGGTTCAGCAGGATAGGCGCCCCCGGCAACAGCGGCACCAAGATATTCTCGCTGACGGGCAAAGTCAATAACACCGGACTGGTGGAAGTGCCCATGGGCATCAAGCTGAGGGACATCATCTTCGATATCGGCGGAGGTATACGCGGCGGCAAGAAATTCAAGGCCGTGCAGACGGGCGGACCATCCGGAGGCTGCCTTCCCGAGAAGCTGCTCGATTCGCCGGTGGACTTCGATTCACTGATAAAGGCCGGCTCGATGATGGGATCGGGCGGCATGATCGTGATGGACGAGGACAACTGCATGGTGGATACGGCACGTTACTTCCTCACCTTCCTCGAGGAGGAATCGTGCGGAAAATGCGTGCCCTGCCGTGAGGGCGTCAAAAGGATGCGCCAGATCCTGACCGATATCACCGAGGGAAAGGGCAGGGAGAGCGACCTCGACCTTTTAACCGAGCTTTCAGCGCACCTGAAGGACAGCGCACTGTGCGCCCTTGGCAGCTCGGCCCCCAACCCGGTGCTGACCACCATACAGTATTTCAGGGATGAATATGAGGCGCATATCAAAGACAAGAAGTGTCCGGCCGGGATATGCAAGGCCCTAATACGATTCAGCATTATCGATGAGAAGTGCCCGGGCTGCGGCAGGTGCGTTAAGCCCTGCCCCACGCAGGCCATCACATTTATGGGCAAGAAAAAGCCCGTTATACTGGACCAATCCAAGTGCATCAAGTGCCGCACCTGCTATGATATCTGCAAGATGGGAGCTGTGAGCATTGAGTGAGCTGGTAAACCTGACGATAAACGGCAACAAGTATACTGCTGAGAAGGGCAGCATGGTCCTGCAGGTCGCCCGGGACCACGGCATCAAGATCCCCACACTCTGCAATCACGAGGCCATCGAGCCCTTCGGCGCTTGCAGGCTGTGCATCGTCGAGGCCACGCGCGAAAACAGGACGCGCATCGTCACCTCCTGCCTCTATCCGGTGGAGGAGGGGCTGGTCGTCCAGACGGATTCCCCACGCATAATCCGCAACCGCAAGATGCTGCTGGACCTGCTGCTGGCACGGTGCAGCGAAAACAAGGTCATCAAAGAGCTGGCCGCGGAGTACGGCGTGGATAAACCTTCTTTCAGGGAGGAGTACTGGGAGAAGCATGACTGCATCGTTTGCGGCCTGTGCGTTCGGGCCTGCGAGCAGGTGGTCGGGGTGAGCGCCATCAGCCTGGTGAATCGCGGCGTATCCAAGGAGCCAAAACCGCCGTTCCTGGAGAAGGCCAAAGCATGTATAGGCTGCGGCTCCTGCTACTATGTATGTCCCACGGGGGCGGTGAAGATGGAGGAGAAGAACGGCGTCCGCTATATCTACAACTGGAAGGTGGAGTTCAAGCTGAAGAAGTGCGCGAAGTGCGGCATGTACTGGGCGCCCGAGGCACAGCTTGAGTACATCAGGAAGAAATGGAACCTCGAGCCGGGGTTCTTCGATATCTGCCCGAACTGCCGGTAACCAACAGGCTCACACGGCGGCATATTTCTTGACTCTGTATTTTCCCTAATCTATACTCTTGCCCTGCGGGGTGTAGCGCAGTGGTAGCGCGCATGGTTTGGGACCATGAGGCCGGTGGTTCGAATCCACTCACCCCGACCATTTCCCCCCGTATTTTCCCGCGTTATGATAATCGGCCTTTTATTGAGTATTCATCATAGATCCCAATGAAGTGGCGCGAAGTGCGAGGGAAACTGCAGTTGACCAGCGATATCAAAGATACTGGACTTCAAGTGACATACAAAAGTGTTGCAGGATGAGCACGTGCTCGAGTTCTGGCAACACCAATCCAATTAGGCCGTTTTGACGTTCCCCCGTAAAACCGCAGCACCCTGTCTTAGAGTCCTCGATATATAATAAAATATCAGGGGAGGGCTCAAGTGAAAGCAAGGCAGTACACCGAAGAACAGATCATCAATGTTCTCAAAG
>Ga0268284_1000185_pt1 | contig 54689 bp, 44 predicted proteins | sample saktaG_14_FD_190137 | JGI IMG/M metagenome (GOLD analysis project Ga0268284, IMG submission 190137) | Saline water microbial communities from Sakinaw Lake, British Columbia, Canada - sak_2013_06_06_40m | ecosystem: Environmental > Aquatic > Non-marine Saline and Alkaline > Saline ...
CCGGCAGATCCCCATTCTTTTTTCGACTGACGGCCGGTTTGTGGATGTGGCTCAGGACTTGGTCGCGGCCGGCGCGGACGGGTTTTTTCTGGATACACCGTGCGTGACGCTGGAAGAAATCGTGCAGCTGTGCGGCAAGAACCTGGTCTATTTTACGGGCCCGGCGCCGGCCACCATGCGTTGCGGCACGCCGGCCCGCATTCGCGAAGAAATCCGGCTCATGGCGGAGACCGCCCGGGAACTGCCCCGCTTTTTCTTTCACATGGTGGGCGGTTGGACGCACGACACGCCGATCGCCAATGTCCAAGCGTTCTATGAAGCGTGCCGCAAGTGGGGCGCGCGCTGAGAGGAGACGCAGAGCATCAGACTAGGGTCATGCACTGACAGTTGACAATGGGGAAAATTTGCTCGCGACGAACAGATTTATGGCAAGGCAACTTCCGCGCGGATGCAGGCATGGGTTCCGTGAGTCATCTGCGGCAGCGGCGTAATCTGCGGATAAATCAGCTTTCAGTTTTCGGTTCTTGGTTTGCAGCATGAAAGGCTTGGTCATTTGTGTTGATTCGCGGCAATCTGGGGCGGAATATCTGCGGTTTGGCAGCGGCGGCACGGTCGCCGGGCCGGCGACCCTCCCGCAGAATGCGCTGAATGCTGATGAACTCTCGGCGTACGCTGCGTCTCGGCGGTGAAATCGCGGCAGTGCTTGGGCAGTGGCACGCACGCGGAACGCCGTTCCGCGGCTGCATTAGTGCAGAGAGCCACAGCCGCCATGTTGACGCGCCGGCGCAAGGGTGTTATACTAATGCGGGAGTAGTTTCCGCAAGTTCACGACAGCGCAACCAACCAGGAGGCGCCATGGCATTCGATCCCGCACGGCAGATTCAAGACTATCTCGTCTTCGGCGAGTATGGTGATGTGAACCCCTCCATCTGCGATTCCGCCACCTACACGTTTCTGAGCGCCGACCAAATGGAGGAGCGCTTTACCCATGACATCGAGGGCTGCTTCCTTTACTCGCGCCATTGGAACCCCAGCACGAAATATCTGGCCGACGCCCTGGCCCGCATGGAAGACGGCGAGGCGGCCCAAGTGATGGCCTCGGGTATGGCCGCCATCAGCGTGACCTTGCTGCAGTTGTGTTCCCGCGGTGATGAGATCGTGGCGGGGCGCACGATATATGGCGGCACCTATGCCTTGCTGAAGAACCTGCTGCCGCGCTTCGGCATCACCACCCGCTTCGTTGACTTGCTCGACGCCGCGGCGGTGCGCGCGGCGATCACGCCCCAGACGCGCGTATTGTACTGTGAATCGATCAGCAATCCGCTGCTGGAAGTTGCCGACCTTCCGGCGCTCAGTCGAATCGCGCGCAAACACGGACTGCAGTTGGTGGTCGACAACACCTTCAGTCCGCTGATCCTGTCGCCCTTGCGCCTGGGCGCCGATGTCGTCGTCTACAGCATGACGAAGTTCATCAACGGCACCAATGACTGTGTCGCCGGCAGCGTGATCGCCTCGCACGCGTTCATCGCCCGCTTGTGCGACATCAACGGCGGAACCAGCATGTTGTTGGGGCCTGTGCTTGACAGCATTCGTGCCGCCAATCTGCTGAAGAATCTGCACAGTCTGCACATTCGCATGGTCAAGCATGGCGCGAATGCATTGTACCTCGCCGGCCAGTTGCAGCAGGCCGGCTTGTGCGTGCATTACCCCGGCCTTGCCACGCATCCGCAGCACGCCTTGCTGACGCAGATGATGAACCGCGGCTTTGGCTTTGGCGGCATCGTGGCCGTCGACGTCGGCACGCACGCGACTGCCAAACGACTTATGATGCGCATGCAGCAAAAAAAAGTTGGCTATCTGGCCGTCAGTTTGGGCTATTTCAAAACGTTGTTCAGTTCGCCCGGTCAGAGCACCTCGTCAGAAATGCCGGCTGAGGAACGCCACCGGATTGGGCTGGGCGACGGCCTCGTCCGCTTTTCGGTGGGCCTCGATAATGATATCGAACATACCGGCGCGGTGATCAAGGCGTGTCTGAAAGAGGTGGGCATCCCGCTTGACGGCCCCGCCCGCGCACACTAACCACTATGTGTTCGAGCACAACGCGAATGATCGAGTACGCGGAGATTGACCAAACGGATCGGGACTTGATGCGCGCTGCAGCGGCAGTGCTTGAGAAAAACTATCGTGATCCCCGGCATACCGTTGGCGCGGCGGTCCTGTGCGCCTCCGGCACGGTGTACGTCGGCGTCAACATCGAGTCGTGCGGCTATGGTCCGTGTGCCGAGCCTGCCATTGGGCTCTTTTCGTGACGCGGGCCACACAACATCCGTCCGGTCGGCCATCTTGGCACAATAATCTCCCGCGGGCCGCGTCATTAATTATAAGCCATGCATGAAGATGCAGACAATATTCGGGCGTATCTGAAGGGTAACATGAGCGCCTTTCACCAGTTGTACACGCGCTACGAGCGCCCACTGCTCTTTTACATTCGCGCGATGGTGCGCCCGGTGGAAGCCGCCGAGGATGTCTTTCAGGAGACCTGGCAGCAGGTGGTCAAGAAACTGCCCGGGTTCCGCTTCAAAGGCGCCTTCCGCAATTGGCTGTACACGATTGCGCATCACCGCGTGATTGACCATGTCCGCAGCGCCACGCGCCAGCCGCAGGTCTCCCTCGATGAGCCCGTCGAGGTCGGGGCCGCCACCACCCTGCATGAGCTGCTGGCCGATCCGGCGCCCGATGTGGTTACCGCCCTCAGCGTCCGCGACCTGTATCACAAGCTCTGTGCACTGGTTGAGCACTTGCCGCCGGCGCAACGCGAGGTGTTCTTGATGCGCACGGACGCCGGCTTGAGTTTTAACGAGATTGCCGCGCTGGTCGACGCGCCGTTGAACACGGTGCTGGGTCGCATGCATTATGCGGTCACCCGCCTGCGCGCAGAACTGAAGGATGACTATGACACACTCCACTGACACCGCCCGGCAGGTCCGCAGCGCCCTCTGGCGCGGCGCGCCGCTGCCCGACGAGCTGCTGCTCGAAACACCGCCGGCAACCGCGCCGGTGCGCAACGCGATCTATGCCGCCGCACGCACGCAGGCCGCCCAACTCGCCGCGCGGCCGCAACCGGTCTGGGCCCGCGCCTGGCAGAGCCTGCACATTCTGGTGCGTGGCCAGCTTGGCTATGGGGCTTGGGCCGCCTGCGCCGTTGGCATTTTCATGGCCTGCGTCTGGCTTGGCAACGGGCGCGCGCCGGTTGCCACGGCCCAGCAAAATCCGGTTGACGAATTTGTCACGAGCGCCCTGGCGCTCTGTGATGAGGCCACCCTGGCGCCCTTGACCGAACAGTCCGGCCTTGATCTTGAAGACGATGCACTCCACGCCAATTTGCAGGAAACGGCCAGTGCCATTGCCTGGCTCGAAGATGATCTGCACGTGGACGTGTTTGCCAGTAACAATTAGCGGAGTCCACCAATGAATGCGGCCAAAATCCTCACGCGCGCCGGCCTGACCGTGCTGGCGCTGTGCGTCACGTGCGCATGGGCCGAACCGCCCGCGCCGCCAAATCCCGCGCCACCCCCGCCAAACATGGCAGCACCAGACCCGCCGCCACCGCCACCCCCGCCGCCACCGCCACCCCCGCCAGATATGGCAGCACCAGACCAGCCGCCACCGCCACCCCCGCTCGGCGAGTTTGGCGGCCCCGGCGGCCACGGCAGCACCGGCGGCTTCGGTCGTATGTGGCCGCACCCGGGCGACAGCCCGGTGGCGTGCCCGATGGCTGTGCCGGACGTTCACATGCAGCATGCGCGCATGCGGCAGTCGGCCGAGTGGTTGCGCACCAACAACCCGAAGGAGTTTGAACGGCTGCAAGCATTGCACAAAGAGAATCCCGAGGCGTTTCGCAAGGAAATGCGCAAAGCCCTGCAGGAGTATGCTAAGAAAGAACATCCAGAACAATACAAGCAGTTTGCGAAAATGCGCAAGTCCGAAGAGCGATTGCGGAAGCTGGCGCAGCAGTGCTGCGCCGAGCAAGACCCCGCCAAGAAAACCAAACTCGAGCAGGACATGCGCACGGAACTCGAACAGCAGTTCACTGAAAAACAGGCACTGCGGCAGCAAGAGCTCGAGGCACTTGAAAAACGCCTGACTGAATTTCGCGCCTCGCTGCAGTCACGCGAGCAAAACAAAGAAGCCATGATTGATATGCGCATCAAAGCGCTGACCGAGGGGCCCGACGCCGTGAATTGGTAGGCCGATGGTTTGACCCGCCACGTCAACTACTTTGACCCTATGCGTCAGGTTTCCATGGATCGCGCCCCGGCTGTTTTTCACAATTGCATACATTGCAACAACATATAGTGCCGCGCGGGCTTTGGCACTGTCCTTGCTAATTTAGTAATTGATTGCGATGATATTAATCAACTCTAACCAAGGAGTACCGTATGAAACGCTTCGTCTATAGTCTCAGCCTGCTGTGCGTGCTGAGTGTTGCCACACTGCTTGCTGATCGCATCCCGCCGCCGGGCGGCGGCCCCGGCTGGTGGAACTCAAATCTGTTCATCACGATTCTGCGCCCGCCGATGCCGGTGTTGTTCACCACCAATTCGCCGATGGTCTTTCGCGGCCAAGTTGGCCCGTTTGACAAGGTTGAGAAAGTGCTTTACAGCTCGAGTGCCGGCGACGCCGGCGAATGCGCCATCACGCTGACCGGCTGTTTCTTCCGCACGAACGCGTTTTTCACCTCGCCGCCGATTGCCATGGCGCCGGGCTCGAACCTGATCACCTTCACGGCCGTGCCGCTTGACCCCGCGGTCAATCCCGCCAGCGATCATGTGATGGTGTTTTACAACGCGCAGGGCCTGAATCAACGGCCCGTGATCACGACCCGGCCGCCGCGCGTATGGGGTTCCAATGAAGTCTACAGCTACACGCTGGTGGCGACCGATGCGGACAGCGATCCGCTCGCGCTGGCGCTCACGACCTACGGCCCGGTGCTGGCAACCGCGACCGAGTTGAGTTACGGCACCTGGCAGATCGATGCCGCGCTGACCGCCACCAATCGGATGCCGCGCCTGCGCGTCCGGTTCCGCGCCATCGTGACGGATGGCATTACCCGCCCGGTCTGCCAGCAATGGCCGGTCGCGTTTGCCCCGTGCGGCTCGAACAGTTGGCACGGCGGCGCGAACATTCGCCCACGCGACGTCCGCTAAACACGCATGCACTGATCTAGCAGAACAACAAGGGCGGGAGCCATTCCCGCCCTTGTTGTTTGTCGCTGGAGAGCAGGAGCGACTGCGGCGCGTGCATCGCGATCAGCTGCCTTGTACTCATAAATGCGCCTGCTTGGTGTCATGCCCATTGTGGCCGCGGGCGCCTGCTTGGAGCTGGCTTGGCTAGCTAAGGCACCAGCCTAGTCCCGTCAAAGGCGGGGATCCCGCCAACGGCGGCAATCCTGCCAACGGCGCGGATGACCGCGGCTGCAGAAGCCGCCCTCGCCGCGGGCGGCTACAAGGACGCGGCAAAGTAGAAAGCGCGCTCATTAGTAACCGCCGGGAAAGAGGGGATGTTGTGTGCTGTGCTGGTGCGTCGGGTGCGCCGCCCCGCGTGGCGTAAGCAACTGCGCCACAAAAATGCCGAGTTTGCTATTATGATATAGATTGAGCGTTGATTAATTGCCTGTGGAGTTGCCTGCGCATGCCGGCTCTATGGTCTGGTGAATGGTGGACGCGCCTGCTGCGGCGGATGCTGCAGCCGACCGCGATCATGCTGCTGACGGCCGCACTGGTGCTGCTGTTTGCGGTGACCGCCGTGCAACAGCGCCGGCGCCAGCGGCGTGATGCGCTCGAAATCATGCGCACGACCGCCGATGCCCTGGCCTACACCATCGCGATGAGCAGTGAAAATGCGGCCGACGCCATGCGCCGCATTGAAGATGAATTGCTGGACAGCTTGGGCGTCAAACTGCGCCTGCTGCTGACGCTCGATGACGCAGCACTACGCGACCCAACCAATGCCGCGCGCTACACTGCCGCCACCGGTTTGCGACTGATCCACACCGATGCGTCGGGCCGGATCATGGTCGCCGCGGTCGTCGGCGATGCGGTCTTGACCAACAGCGCGCCGGCCTGGCTGCCGCACGCTGCCGCGAGCGTGCCCGACGCCGGCGACTGGGCGGTCTGCGCCGTGCGCGACGGCCTGCTGATCACCTCGTACTGGCGCGGCGTGGTCGGACGCACCAGCGCGGGTGGCCTGCTGTGCCTGGTGCCGCCGGCATCGGCGTTTTCCTATCGCTACGGCATGGGCGTCGGGCAAATGATGGCGCGCCTGGCGGCCTTGCCGAATGTTGCCTATGTCATCTGGGAAGATCGCGAAGGGCCCCTCTCGGCGGCGGGCGATCTGCACGCCGCGGATGATGGCACCGCCCGCGTGCGTGAGTTTGCCGTGCCGGCGACGCGGCATGTCGCCGCGATCTCAAATGCCGTCTTCAAGATCGGGTTTCGCACCACCGAGCTGGATCGGATTGATCGCAGCAGTTTTGTGCGGGCCGGCATCTCGATTCTGGTGGTCGCGCTGGTCGGCGGGCTGCTGGTCAGTATGACCCGCCTGTGGCAACGCTTTGAGAACGAGCGCGCCCAGCACGAACGTCTGGCCGCGCTCGGCAAGTTGGCCGCCGGCATCGCCCATGAAGTCCGCAACCCGCTCAACGCGGTCGCCTTGACGCTGCAACAATTCGCCACCGAGCCCAATGTGCGCGAATCCGAATACGCCGAGCTGCTGCGTATTGCCAGCGATGAAATTCAACGCGCCAATACAACCTTGGTCCATTTCCTCGACTACGCCCGCCCGCCCAAACTGGTGTTGCGCCGCGTCAACCTGGCCGGGTTGTGCGACACGATCGCCCAACTGATCCAAGCCAGCGCCAATGCGCGCAACATCACCATCGCGCGCGATCTCGCGCCGGTGCCGACGTGCGTCCTTGACCAAGCCCAGATTCATCAAGCGTTGCTGAACCTCGCCCTCAATGCGCTCGACGCCATGCCGTACGGCGGCGTGCTCACGCTGCGCACCCGCGCGACACGCACGCATGTCGACGTCGAACTGTGCGATACCGGCCTGGGTATTGCCCCGGCCGATCGCGAACGTATTTTTGATTTGTACTACACCACCAAACACAAAGGCGTCGGCTTCGGCCTCGCCTTTGTCCATCGCACCGTGACCCAGCACCATGGCCGCATCACGGTCGCCAGTAACCTTCCGCGTGGCACCCGCATGACCCTGACGTTTCCGATCACCGCGCCTGGCCACACCGGCGCCGCGGTCGCCCACCCGGAGCCGACGTGAACGACCAGGCCCGGATTCTGATTATTGACGACGAAGCCTCGCAGCGCAAAATCCTGCAGCTCTGCTTCGAGAAACGCGGCTATGCCGTGCAAACCGCCGCCACCGGCGAAGACGGCCTGCAGTGCTGCGCCACCTTTCATCCGCATGTCGTCGTCACCGATTACTCGCTGGGCGGCATGACCGGCTTGGAAGTCCTCGAACGCATCAAGCGCGATGCGCCGGCTACGGAAGTCATCATCATCACCGCCTTTGGCGAAATGGAACTGGTGATCCAAGCGCTGCGCAGTGGCGCGGCCGATTTCATCCTCAAGCCCATTGAGCTCGACAGTCTGCTGCAGGCCGTGCAGAATGCCGCGGCGCGCGCCCGGCTGCTCTCCGTGCCGCTCGCGCCAAGCCCGGCCGGCGTCGCGCCGCTCGCCGATCTGATCACCGCCGACGCCACCATGCAGCATATTCTTTTGCTGGCCGTGCGGGCCGCCCAGTCTGATGCCTCCATCCTCATTCGCGGCGAAAGCGGCACCGGCAAGGAACTGCTGGCGCACGCCATTCACCGCGCCAGCTTGCGCGCCGGCAAACCGCTGGTTGTCGTCAATTGCGCGGCCTTGAATGAAAACCTGCTGGAAAGCGAATTGTTCGGCCACTGCAAAGGCTCATTCACCGGCGCCCTCAGCGACCGGGCCGGCCGGTTTGCCGAGGCGGACGGCGGCACGATTTTTCTTGATGAAGTCGGCGACCTGCCGCTCGGCACGCAAGTCAAACTGCTGCGCGTCCTGCAAAACGGCGAGCTGCAGCGCGTCGGCGAGAATCGCACGGTCACCGTCGATGTGCGCATCATTGCCGCCACCAATCAGGACCTTGAGCACATGCTCAGCGCCCGCACGTTCCGCCAGGATTTGTATTATCGGCTCAATGTCGTCAGCTTTCGCCTGCCACCCTTGCGCGAACGGCCCGACGACATCCTCCCGCTCGCGCAGCATTTCCTGCAGCGCTATGCCCAGCGCCTGCAACGCCCGGCGCCGGCCCTCACTGCCCGCGCCCATGCCATGCTCACCCGCCATCCGTATCCTGGTAATGTGCGCGAACTGGAAAACATAATTCAGCGCACGCTCGTGCTGACGCTCGGCGATGAGATTGACACCGTCACCATCAGCACCGATGCGCATCCTCAGTCATCCGCCGCGCCGCCGGCGGAGATCGAGCCGGAGGGCAATCTCGATACGATGATTGATACGATTGAACGCACGACCATCGAGCGCGCGCTGCAAACCGCAAATTTCAACCAATCGCAAGCCGCGCGCACCTTGGGCGTCACCTTGCGCGCCTTGCGCTATCGCATGCAACGGCTGGGCCTCAAATGACGCGCGCCGGCCGCGGCATCCGCCTGTGCGCGCTCTGCCTGTGGAGCATGGCGCGCGCGCTGCCGGCCGCGGCCCAAGATACCAACGATGCCGCCGCCGCAACGCTCAACGCCAGCGGCTTGGCGCAAATGGCGCGCGGCGATTACGAACAAGCCGCCCGCGATTTCCAGCATGCGCTCAATCTGCGCGTCGCTGCCTATGGTTCTAACAGCGCCGTCGTCGCCGAATGTCTCAATAATATTGCCCTCACCTGTTTGCATCGTGGCCAGTTTGCCGCCGCCCTTGAACCGCTGCAGCACGCCTTGGCCCTGCGCGCAGCAGTGACCAACGCCGATCCACGCCTGCTGGCCAACACGCTCAACAACCTGGCGTCTGCCTATGGCCGGTTGGGTCGCTACGCCGACGCGGAGCCGCTCTTCCTGCGCGCGCTCGAATTGCGCGAACAGACCGCCACCGGCACGACCATGCAGATCGCCGAGTCGCTCAACAATTTGGCTTCCGTCTATCATGTTCAGGGCAAATATGCCGAGGCCGAGCCACTCTACCTGCGCGCCCTGCAAATTTTGCAGGACACGCTCGGGACTAATCACGCCATCGTCGGCGCCGCTTTGAATAACCTTGGCACGGTCTGCCGTTATCAACACAAATGGCCTGCCGCCGAACAGTATTACACGCAGGCGCTCGCGGTCCGGCGCGCCGCGCTGGGTGAGCATCCCGACACCGCCCAATCATTGGACAATCTCGCGCGCCTGTACACCGCAACCGGCCAGCTTTCCAATGCCGCGCCGTTGCTGGCGGCCGCCCTGGCCATGCGCATGCAAACCCTCGGCAGCAATCATCCCGATGTCGCCGAATCGTTGATGAGTATGGCCGCGGTGGCCGACCAACGCGGCATGCTGACTAATGCTGAGGCACTCTATCTCGATGCGCTGGCCCTGCGCACCCGCGTGCTGGGCGCCGACCATACCGACACCTGCGCCACCCGCGCCGCCTTGGCGCGCTATTATGCGCGCCATGCCCAGCATGATGCCGCCGCCACTCACGCCTGGGCCGCCATGCACGCCATCGAATCGGCTGCCCTCCAGGCCGGCGGCGAATCTTATTCCGCCTGGTTCCGCCAGCAGCAGCGCGGCATGTGCGACGCCTTGCTCAGTGCCGTCGCGGCCGAACAGGCGGCCAACGATCCGCGCGCGCAGGCCTGGTCGTCGAATGTGTTTGCCGCCATGGAAATCGCGCGGTCACGCGCTTTTCTCGACCAGCTCGCCGCCGTCTCAGCCGTCGAACTGGCCGGCATCCCGCCGGACGATGCGGCCCGCGTGACCACGCTCCAACACGACCTTGAAAGCACCGCACGCGCCAAAACCGCCACGCTGCGCAAGCCCGCCTCGGCCACTACTGCCACAGACCTGGCCGCGCTCGAGCGCCGGCTCTCGCACCTGAATGCGCGCCGCACGGCCATTGAGCAGGAACTTTGTCAAAAGCACCCGCGTTACGCCCTTTTGCGCGCGCCCACCTTGGTCACGCTCGCCGCGTTGCGCAACGCCGTGTTGGCGCCCAATGAACTGCTGTTGAGCTTCTGGGAAGGCAGCAATGCCCTGCACGCCTGCATTATCAGCAGTGCGGACTATCGCGTCGTCACCCATCCGATCGCCCACGCTGCACTGAAACAAGCGATCCTCGCCTATCTCACGGCCTTGCAGCAGGAACAATCGCTCACCCAATTTGTGCGTGCCAGTCACGCCTTGTACGGCCACGTCATCCACCCGTTTTTGCCGGATATTCAAGCCATCAGCAATTGCGCCGCGCTCTATATTGCGCCGCACGGCATGTTGCACACCATCGCTTTTGATGCCCTGCTCGCCAGCACCAATGGCGCCACTTGGGCTGATCTGGATTATCTGGCGCGGCGCGTGCCGATCGCGTATGTCCCGTCCGCGACGGTGCTCGCCATGATTCGCCAGAATCACGCCGCCGGCCGCTTCTGCGCCACCAACCGCCTGCCCGCCCTGCTGTTCGGCGACCCGGCCTATCCGCCGGCCGAGCCGCTGCTCGAACCGCTGCCGGGCACCCGCGAAGAAGTCATGGCCATCAGTCAAATTCTCTATCAGACGCCCACCAACCAGCACACCTTTCTCGGCCCGCAGTGCAGCGAGGCGACGGTGCAGCAACTCAATCGCGCCGGCGTGTTGCGCACCGCGCGCGCGCTGCATTTCGCCGTGCATGGGTTTTTACCCGGTGATTTGCCCGGCGTCACCGAGCCATGTCTGGCACTGACCAGCCCGGACCCCGGCACCAATGATGGCTGGCTCACCATCAGTGAGATTCTGACGCTCAATCTGGATGCCGATGTCGTCACGCTTTCCTCCTGCGATTCGGGCTTCGTCGGCGCGGCTGATCGCGCCGAAGGTGTCTCCGCGCTGGCCCGCGCATTTTTCTATGCCGGCACGGCGCGCATGATCGTCAGCTTGTGGAGCAGTGATGACGAGGCCAGCATTGCGCTGATGCGCGCCTTCTACCGCAATCTCGCCGCCGGCGACAGCGCCGCCCAAGCCATGCGCAAAGCCAAAACAGCCATGCTGCTCACGCCCTACAATCATCCCGGCTTGTGGGCCGGCTTCGCCATCGCCGGCGAGCAGCGCTGATCCCTCTCGGCGTTTCGGAAGGGACGCGGGCCCCCGCGTCCAATTTTCCTTTTCTCAGATGCTGCCCGCCCTCTGCGCATGCATGGATGAAGGGTCATCCTCCATTGCCGCGTTTGCCTGCAGCCCTTATCCCCGCGCCTGCCCTATATTCAAGATCAGAAGTCGCAATCTCACTCACCCCACGATCCGCGGAACCGGCCGGCCATGGAGCGCCGCGGAAGTGCCCGTCCGCGTTGCTGTGGTTGTTAAGCGCCGTTTTGATATTCCGGATAGAGTTTCTTCATACAGGCGGGGCACATACCATGACTGAATTCCGCTTCCGGGTTCCTAATAAGATAGTGCTCAATGGGCCGCCAATTGTTTTGCGTATCCCGGATGCTTTTGCAGTTTGTGCAGATCGAGACAATCCCTCGCAATGCCTGAAGCTCCATCAAATAATCGGTTAAGCGCTTGTTCTTATCACCCAGCACTTGGTTCAGATAGATGGTTTCAAGGTCTGTCTGAATAATATGGCGGAATTTCAAGATCAATTCCTCAACTATTTTTGCATAGGGATTTTCCTTTCTGTCCAGGACGCAAATGGTTCCAAAAATCGTTCCGTCCGGCATAAGCACAGGAAAGCCCAGATATGAAATCATGTTTGACTTGACGTCGGGATTCGTATTCCATTTTACATCTGTCAACGCATTTGCCACGAGGAGTTTGTTTTTCGTTTTGATGACGGTTTCGCAATACAGCCCGGAACCCCAACAATGCTCCTTGTCGCCGACATGGTAGGGGTTTCCATTGCTCTTGCTCGCCACAAGCACTTCAATGTCAGGATCGTTCAACCGCATAATCAGGGCGGCTGGAATTCCAACTATTTCGGCCAGTATATCCACGATGCTTTGCCATGTCGCCAGTGTGGATTGTGGCACTTCTAGCTGCATTTCATTGTTGACCATTTTCTTGATCTCCCAATTTGTTGTTCTACATTCCACATAATTATATCAAATCAGCATGGCAAATACAGACAACACGGATTGTCAAACGCAAAGTGCTGAAAAGCAGGCAAGTCGCCAGCCTTGCTGCAACCCACACACGCAATTCGTTTGCTGCAAACGAATTTGTGCACAATCGATCCCGCCTGCGGCCGGGATCATTTGCAAATGATACTTTTTGTCGTTGGACGTGGCACCGCAGCGGTTCACATTCTGCGCACAATCCTTGTCGCGATGGAAAACAGATGGCTTAAGCAACGTCATCCGCGTACGCCCCGCGCCCCGCGCGCGGCATGCAGCCGGCTTGGCTAGCTAAGGCACCAGCCACCTAAAATTGTTTGCATGAACAAAGTTACTAAGATCGTCAACCGCCCAAATCTTTCGATTGAAGTCATCTTTTACTGTGCAAAACGGGCTTTAAAGCTCGCAATCGAGCTCTTTTCAAGCATATAATATTACCGTGCAATGCCTTGCTGTGGTCCGACCCCAGACCCCCAATGGCCCAAACAGTATGGCTTCCAGTGGGCTGGTCCGCACGGCGTAGTGAGCCGACGCGCGGATCGGCTGCGACCCCAGACGAAGAAGCCCGCGACCACCGCCAGCAGCGCCGCGCCGGAAGGTTCCGGCACGACCTGAATGACGGTGGCGTAGGGAGCCACGCTCCAAGAGGTATCGTTGGTGTTCAGCAGATGGTAGTTGATAGTCATGGCGCCAGCACCCACGGTGGCGAGCGCGAAGCCGAAGTTGCTCCCATTGGTGTACAGCACGTCCACGCCTGCCTCATGGTTGGTGTAGAGCGTATCCAGCGGCGCCGCGCCGCCGTTTCCGGTCATCAACTGAATTATCTTGTGCCCCGCTGCATCGGCCACGCCGGCGACGCTCAAGCCATGCACATGGCCGCACACATACAGCTGGCAGCCGTTGCTCCCCAGCGCATTCCAGAAGTCGGCGCGACGCTGAAACCCATCCGCCTCCGTCCCGAAAAACTGCTCGCCGAGAGCTTGGCCGGTGCTGATGAACGCCGGCTCATGCACCATGACGACTTTGAACGGCGTGTCGGTTGCCTGCAATTGCTGCACAACCCAGGACTGGTCCAAGCTGTGATACCCCATATTCTGGGGGCTGATGTTGGTGTACTGGTTGTAGTTGAAGTACTGATCCACGGCGACGATGGTCACGTTGCTGTGCGCAAAAGAGTAGCTGAAGCCACGCTGGTCATCGTCCGGCCCATTGTTAGGGCCGTTGGTGGGCAGGGCCGCCCCGAAGAGATCATAGTAGGCCTGCTTCAATTCCGCGACGGGCGGGAAAACGTCAACGATTTCGTTTTCATGATTGCCCCGCACGGGGTAGATCGGGATGTTCGCTGCCAAGACGGGATGCATCGCCGTCTTCCACGTGCTGAATTGAGCGACGAAATCGGCATAGCTGCTGCCGATTAATTCGCCACTGATCAAGTCGCCGTTCACCAGCACAAAGGACGGCTTGGGCGCAGTCAGGCCGGCAATCTTCTCGGCCATGGCGTTGAGGTTGGGACTGACGCCGGCGTCCTGGCCGTTATCGTTGCCGCGGGTATCGCCCATGATGACAAACGACCAGTCGGCGCGCGCGCCTGACATCAGCAAACCCAAGAGCAAGCCTGCGAATAAGAGTTTTGATTTCATATTGGAATCCTATGACAGTCTGGCCGCCTCCGCCGCGCGTGCGAGCCCAGCAGGCCCGCCACCAGCAAGATAACGCCGGAGGGTTCGGGGAGGGCGAAAATGGTGGTGGTATAGGAAGCCTTCGACCAGGTCTCATCCGAGGAGTTGAGCAAATAGTAATCAATAGTCATCTTCTCGGTACCCACGGTGGCGAGCGCGAAACCGTAGTTGCTGCCATTCGTGAAGAGTACCTCAACTCCCGCGTCGTGGTTGGTTGTGATGGGTTCGAGCGGCGCGCCGCCGTTGCCGGAGATGAGCTGGTAGATTCCGTTTCCTTGGTCGTCGTGGATGAGGCCGACACCGAGGGCATGCACATGGCAGCACAGGTAAAGCAGGGCGCCGTTGGCGCCGAGGGAACCCCAGAAGTTGGTCAGCCGAGCTTCCGCATCGGCGCCGGTGCCGAAGAAATGTTCTTCGCCGGGATTGCCCGTGGTCATGAAGACCGGTTCGTGGGCCATGACGATCTTGTAGGGCGTGTTGGCAGCCTGGAGTTGCTGGCTCAACCACGACTGGTCAATGCTGTGATAGCCGGACTCGGAGGTTTGGTTGTAGTAGAAGTACTGATCAAGCGCGCAGAAGGTTGCGTTGCTGTGGGCGAATGACCAGGTGAAGCCGCGCTGGTCGTTGGTCGGGCCATTGTTGGGGCCGTTGGTGGGCATGAAGGCGCCGACGGCGTCGTAGTAGTCCTGTTTCAGTTCGGGGATGTGACTGTTGTTGTCGTGGTTGCCGCGGACGCTGTAGAGCGCGATGTTCGAGGCGGTGATCGGGGACATGGCCGTTCGCCAGTTGGTGTATTGCTCGGAGTAGGTCAGCGGGCTGGGCGTGAGGATGTCGGGGCCGTCGATCAGGTCGCCGGTCACCAGCACCAGGTCGGGATTCAGCTGGGCGATCTTCTGCGCAATGGTGTTCAAGTAGAGGCTGACTCCCGTGGTGGTGGTGATGCCGTCGCCACAAGTGTCGCCCAGGATAGCAAAGGACCAATCGGCTCGGGCACCGCCGGTACCCCAACCAACGACCACGACCACTGCCACGACCCGCATGATTTTCAGTGTGTTGATCTGCATCGTGGTTTCTCCATTTATTTTTGTCAACTATCATCAGCTGCGGCGATGGCGCAACCACAGCAATACTTCACAGCCCCTGCCAAGTCTTCGGTGGCAAACGGGACTGTGCGCTATTTCATTAAAGTCCTTTCCGAAAAGCGTCAACAAGAGATTTGCCATGAAATGCGTCGATTTTGCCGGATGGTCGGCAAGCGGTGCTCTTCCCGGTAGAGTCGGCGAACCAGCCGGCCTGCGCTTCAAGCGCTGAAGGCATTGCATTTCCTTTGCTTGCACCGCCATCGGTTTCCCGGCCACGGTCTTAGGTTACCAACGCTGCGATAAATATAGCAACTTCTTTCCGCAATTGCAATGGGCTTTTGAAGCCGATCCTTTCGAGCTGCCGATGGCGGGTCTGGCGAGCCACAAACGCAGCGATCCCACCGTCGGCACGTACGCCGCGCGCTCCGCACGGGGCAGGCAGAGACAGACTTGTCTCTCACGAAGGCACAAAGACACGAAGAAAAATCCATTGCTGAAAAGCAGGCAGGTCGCCAGCCTGGCTGCAAGCCACATTCCAAAATCGTTTGCTGTAATCGAGGGTACACCCAAACAGGCAATACCACATACCCACCGCCGGGTCCGGGCCTTGCCGGCGCGCTTGCCTTCCTCTCGGTCTTATGCCACAATGGGACGGACAACAAGAAAATAACTACGCCGCTTAGTTGGAACGAGATTCGTCAAAACGCCATCCGCTTCGCACGCGACTGGGCGAAGACGCGCATGCAGAATCCTTCTGGGACGAGTTCTTCGCTGTGTTCGGCATCCGCCGCCGCACGGTCGCATCCTTCGCGGCGCCCGTCAAATCGCTCTCCGGCCAGTAGCACTAGATTGACCTGTTCTGGCGCGGCGTACTGCTGGTCGAACACAAGAGCCGCGGCAAAGACCTCGGCAAGGCAGAATCCCAGGCGTTCTCCTACATCCAAGACCAGAAACGCGAACGCCGCAATGACGAAATCCCGCCGATGGCGGCACTCCCAGCAGCCAAAGACTGCTGCCACTTGACCCGCCGCGTCAAAGCGTTTGACTCACTGCGTCACATCCCCTGCATGCGCCTTTTCGAGCGATTTTGTAAACTATCTTTTATGAACATGTTGCATAATTCCAGCACTCATGGCACCGAATTTGCTAAAATATATATGGATTATTGTCTTTTTGCTGCTAACCAACGCTGGATGCCAGCCATGACCACCAAACTTCTTGCCGCGACCATCAGCGCCTCCGTCGTGCTCGCCGCAACCGCCTTTGCTGATCCGCCGAATGCGGTCGCTGTCGCAATCCTCAGTCCGGAGAACAACGCCGTCGTGACGACCTGCCATGTGCGCGTTAGCGGCACGGCCGACTCCGCCGCCGGCATTGCGCTGGTGTTCGTCAATGGCGTCCAGGCCTGCGGCACCACCAATTGGTGCGCCTCCGTGCCGCTCAATCCCGGCTCGAATTTTATCGTCGCCGTGGCGATGGACAACGAACGCGCCAATGGCATGGACAGGATTGTCGTGCTCGGCGCCGGCGGCCCGCCGCAGCAGGATCGCATTCCGCCGGCGATTACCGACATTGCGCCGCCCAGCGGCTTTACCACCAATGACGCCGTCGCATTGCTGATTACCGCGCTCGACAATGTCGAAGTAGTGGCGGTCAAAGTCAACAATCAGCCGGCACTGGCACTCGGCAACGACCTCTGGAGTTTCAACGCGCCGCTACACCCGGGCGAAAACAAATTTGACGTGGTCGCGCTCGACGGCGCCGGCAATTGCGACCGGGCCATGGCCGTCTATTTCCGCACGTGTGCCGTCACGAACGACACCATCCCGCCGACCATCACCGCCGTTGAGCCGCCCAGCGGCCAGACCACCAACGCGGTTGTCGAGATGCTGATCAATGCGCTGGACAACGTCGCTGTGACCGACGTCAAAGTCAACGGCCAGCCGGCCACCGCGCTCGGCGCCGATCAGTGGAGTTATCAGGCTGTCCTCCGCCCCGGCGCAAACACGCTGCAGATCTCCGCCGGTGACGCCGCCCACAACGTTGGCCACGCAGAGGTCACCTACATCCGCACTGCCGGTGATGCGACGGACGCCGTGCCGCCGGTGATCACGGATATCACCCCGCCCAGTGGTGTCGTCAACGGCCGCGACGTCGAGATGCTGATTGCCGCCATTGACAATGTCGGCGTCACGCGCGTGCAGGTTGAAGACAAATCCGCCCAGCACGTCGGCAGCAACATATGGGCGTTCCGCGCCCATCTGGAACAGGGCCAGACCATGCTGCATGTCTTTGCCTTCGATGCCGCCGGCAATGTCGGCCACAGCGGCGTTGCGTATGTGTTTGACCAAGGCCCAACCAATGACATGATGCCGCCGTGCGTGGTCAAGATTGAGCCGCCCGCGGGCGTGGCCATGACGAATGCGGTGGATATGCTGATCACCGCCATTGACAATATCGGTGTCACGGCGGTGCAAGTCAACGAGGCCGTCGCCACCAGGCTGAGCAGCACCCAATGGACGTACCAAGCCCAGTTGCGCCTCGGCCAGAATGCCTTCCACGTCGATGCTTTCGACGCCGCCGGCAATATTGGCCGCGCGGGCGTTTGTTATTACTACGGCGTGCCGTGCTCGAACGATCTGCGCCGGCCCGTCATCGCCGATGTGCAGCCTCCCTGTGGTCCCACGACCAATGCAGCGGTGGATCTGCTGATCACGGCGTTTGACGATGTCGGCGTGGTGAACGTCATGGTTAACAGCAATCGTGCCACCCAGGTCGAAAGCAATCTGTGGGCGTTCCATGCGCCGCTGGCACTCGGCCCGAACAACTTCACCATCCTGGCCGTTGATGCTGACGGCAACACGGCGATGGCGCGCGTCAACTATTTGTGCATGGCACCCGACGGCACGGACAGTGTGCCGCCGCGGCTCCTCAGTGTGTGTCCTCGCGCCGGCGTCGTCACCAACAGCCCGGTAAACATGTCCATCACCGCCGCGGATAATGTCGGTGTCACCAGCGTCACCGTCAATGATGACGCCGCTCTCGCCCTCGGCAGCAACCATTACGCCTATGCCCTCGCCCTCGCCGCCGGCACCAACCTCGTCACCGTCATTGCGCGCGACGCGGCCGAAAATACCGCCACGGCGACCGTCGTGTATGTCTATAGCGCCGGCGATACGGTGGCCGCACCCCTCGTCATCAGCACGACCTCCGATGAGCTCATCGGCTACCTCAACCTGCCCTACGAGAAACTGCTCGAGGCGGACGGCGGCGACGGCACCTACTTTTGGACCGTCAACGGATTGAAGCCCAATTTGGTTTCGACCCCCGATGGCGAAATTTCCGGTATCCCGATTGTACTCGGCCAGCATGCAGTCGAGATCGAGGTGTCGAGCGCGGGGCAGACCTTCACCACAAACTTGCTGATGGAGATTCTGGATGAGCCTGTCGGCGCAACCATTATCAGCGACAGATCTGCCGATGCCATCGCCCTGCAACCCTATGCCGCGGCGTTGGCGTTGGCCGGCGCACCGAACGCGCAAGCATGGCAGTTTGAAGCGCTCAGTGGCCTGCCCACCGGCTTGATTCTGCAGCCCGATGGACGCCTGCTTGGCAAGCCGGTCGCCGCCGGCGCGTATGCCCTGCAGATCCGCGCAACGCATGCCAGCACCAGTGTGACTAAGAGCATCCCGCTCAACGTCGTATCGGACACCGCCGGCGATCTCGGCGCGGTAACACTCGAGAAAATGACGATGAAGATCAATTGGGCCCGGCCGCTCGCCGACAAGGCCACCGCCGTGCTCGCCTTCACCATGCCGCGCGATGCAGATCCGATGCAGCAGCAGTGGATTGTCAAGCTCGGTAACTATCCCGTGCCGCTCGAGAATCCCGTCCGTACTGCTCATGGCGCCCTGATCACGTTCGCCAATCGCCCCAGTGATGCCAATTCGTTGGTCATCTCGGCCAAGGCGCGCATCAACGCCCAAGGCCGCGTGCGTTTGACCGTTGCGGTTCGCAACGCCAGTGTGGCCGGCGCATTGGGCGTGCAAAATCAATCAATGCGGCGCGGCGCAAGCTGTCTGCCGGCGACAATGAAAATCGGCACGCGTGCCGGTCATGCTGTTCGGATGCTGCGCCTAGACGGCGCCGCCGGCCGCGCAAGCTACTTGCGCACCGTGCGATAAAGCATCTTCAGCGCGCGGCGCAGTTCTCTGCCTGCGTCGCGCGCATCACCTTTGGACGATGGTACTGATTATGAACCGCTTTGCTCTCGCGATTGTTAGCGCCGGTGCCGCGTGCGCGCTGCTTGGGGCGAGTGCCACTAATCAGCTGTCTTCCGCTCCTGCACGCCCTGCACCAGCGCCCCCGGCGCTTTCTTTTGAAAAGGTGCTGTATGTCTCGACCGGCACGCTCAAGCACACGGACAAACCCGCGCCAAACAGTTCGAATGCGCCGGCCACGGCCGTCAGTACGACGCAATCTGCCGCCGCCGATCCGGCCAAGCAGACCACGCCGCCGCGCCCGCGCCGCAAACGTGGCGCCGCCGCCCTCCGCTATCTTGATTTGGATGGCGACGGCGTCGCCGATGTGCGCGACCTGTAATAGCAGCAACAGCGGCATGGCGCTGCACCGCCGCGCGTGGTCATAGGCCACAATCCTCATGGCGGGATTTTTGGAAAGAACTACCGGCAATGTCAAAATTCAGTTATAATGTCCTATGCTACGTTCAATAGAAATGTCCTCTGATGCTACAATACGCTTCTCACCAGGAACACCGAGGAGCGCTAATGAAGGAGGACCTAACAATGAGCGGAAAAGAAGTAGACCGATGGCATGCAGTGCGCGACGTTATCGAAGGGAAACTTCGGCAGAGTGAGGCGGGGCGACTGCTGGGGAGGAGCCCGCGGCAGATACGACGGATGGTCGCCCGCGTGAGGCAGGCAGGCAAGGCCGGGGTGATCCATCGGCTGAAGGGGCGTGCATCCCCCCGGCGGACCGCACCGAAGACGGTCGCGGCGGCGCAGGAGGCCATTGCACGGCAGTACCAGGATTTCGGACCGACGCTGGCGCAGGAGATGCTGGTGCGGCGGGACGGGATCAGACTGAGCGTAAGCACGGTGCGACGGCTGATGATAGGCACGCAGCAGTGGAAGGCCAAACGTGGGAAACGGCGGCACCGTGCCTGGCGGGAACGGCGGCAATGCGTGGGGCTGCTGGTGCAGGTGGACGGCAGCGAGCATGCGTGGTTTGAAGAGCGGGGCGCGCGCTGCACGCTGATCATATTTGTGGACGACGCGACCGGGCAGATCATGGAAGGATCGTTTGAGGAGCGCGAAGACACGCTGACCCTGATGCGCATGACCCGGCGCTATGTGGAACGGCACGGCCGGCCGGTGGAACTGTATCCGGACCGGGACTCGATCTATCGGGTGAACCGGGCGGCAACGATTGAGGAGGAACTGCGCGACGACCAGGCCGAGACGCAGTATGTGCGCGCCGCAAAGGAGTTGGACATCATGGTGCGGTGCGCGGGGAGTCCGCAAGCCAAAGGCCGGGTGGAACGGGCGTTTGAGACCCTGCAGGACCGGTTGGTGAAGGAGCTGCGGCTGGCGGGGATCAGCACGCGCGAGAAAGGCAACGTCTTTCTACGGGGCTATCTGGCGCGGTACAACCAACGCTTTGGCGTGGCGCCGGCGGAGGAAGTCGATCTGCACCGGCCATTGCGCAAGGAACACCGCTTGGACGAGATCTTCACGATCCGCACGCCGCGGGTGGTGGCCAACGACTATACGGTGCGCTGCCGCAACCGGGTCTTTCAACTGCTCAAGAACCAGCCGGTGCGGGTGTGTCCGCGCCTGCGCGTCGAGGTGGAAATCCGGCTGGACGGCAGCATGCACCTCCGCCATCGCGGCAGGTACTTGAATGTGAAAGATATCAGCGCGGCAGCCCGTGCCTCGCGCGCGCGCGCGTGCCCCACGCGCGATGTTTTGTGTGACGTGCTTGATGACACTGGCACAACCGGACATTTCTATTGAACGTAACCATAGGACATTTCTATTGACTTGCAACAAAGAACTACCGGCAATTGACACCCGTGCGCCGTTTCGCTATACTTTACCTTGTAGATTTTTTGTAACTTACAATGAGAGACCGACGCAATGGCCTGGCATGAACACCGAGAGAAACGTCTGCGGCAGTCAAAGATCCGCCGCACGCGCAATGTGGCGCGCAAAACAGCCGTCAAGAAAGCAGTGAAAGCCGTGCGCGCCACCGCCGCCACAGGTGACGTCACCGGCGCCGCCACCAAGGTGCGCAGTGCCACCACGTTGATCGCCAAAGCCGCGAAAACGGGCACGCTGCACAAAAACACCGCCGCGCGCCGCATTTCCCGCGTGGCCAAAGCCGCCAACAAAGCCGCGCCCAAGGCGAAGTAGTCGCGACGGTTGGCGGTGGTGGTGGCAGCGCATGCTGCACGACGCACACAATGATGTTGGCAGACGACCGTGCCGGTCGTCTGCACATTGGCAGGGTGGCTAGGCCGCCCTTTTTTATTACATGCAGTTTCTCACCGCACAGACTATTCGCGCGCTTGACGCGCACGCCATCGCGGCGGGCACGCCCGCGGACGTCTTGATGGAACGCGCCGGCTATGGCGCGTTTTGCTTTCTTACCCGCGTGGCGGCCCCGCCGGCGCGGCGCATCCTGCTGCTGGCCGGCAAAGGCAATAATGGCGGTGATGCCTTTGTGATTGCGCGCTATTTGTTTGAGCACGGGCGGCAGGTGCATGTGCTGAGTTTGGCGCCAGAATCAGCCGTGCGCGGCGATGCGCGGCTGAACTGGCAACGGTTGCAGGCGTTGGGCGTGCCGGTGGAGATCGCCGCGGACGAGGACGGCGTGCGGGCTGGGCTGGCGCGCTGGCACGGCGACCTGATCGTGGATGGCATTCTCGGCACGGGCGCGCAGGGCGCGGTGCAGGGCGTGCCGCGCGCGGCGATTGACGCGCTCAATGCGCAGGCCGCACCGGTGCTGGCGCTGGACATTCCCTCCGGCCTTGATGCCACCACCGGCGCGGTACTTGGCGCCGCCGTGCGCGCCACCTGGACGGTCACCTTCGGCCACGCCAAACGCGCCATGCTCGACACGCAGGCCGCGGCGTTGTGCGGGCGCGTTGAAGTTGTTGACCTTGGCTTGCCGCGCGGCGCGCAGGATGCGCACGCCGGTGTTGCGTGGGAATGCCTCTCGGCGCGCGAAGTTGGTGAACTGCTCCCGCGCCGCACGCTGACCGACCACAAAAATCGCCACGGGCATGTGCTGGTGATCGCCGGCAGTCGCGGCATGAGCGGCGCCGCCGCTTTGTGCGCGCAGGCAGCCTTGCGCGCTGGCGCGGGCCTCGTGACGGTGGCGACACCGAGCTCCGTGTTGCCGCTCATCGCGCCGAGCATCCCGGCCTGCATGACGCTGTCGCTCGACGACGACGGCGCGGGCGTCCTGACCGAGCGTGGCGTGCAGCAGCTTTGCGCGCAACTGCCGAAATTCACCGCGTTGGCGTGCGGCCCGGGGCTTGGTCAGGCGCCGGCAACCGCCGCTGCGCTTGCGCTACTGCTCAACCACGTGCGCGGTCCACTGGTGTTGGATGCCGACGCGCTCAATCTGCTGGCGAGCCATGCCGCGCTGTTGCAGCAGCTGCCCGCGCAGGTCGTGCTGACGCCGCATCCCGGCGAGTTTGCGCGCCTGTGTGGTGGCCATGTGTGCGGCACGACGGATGCCGAGCGCGTGGCGGCCGCACAGCAGTTCGCCGATGGGCACCATCTAGTCCTGGTATTGAAGGGATTTCACAGTGTGATTGCCGCGCCCGGCCTGCCGGCCACGATCAATCTCAGCGGCAATCCGGGCATGGCAACGGCCGGCGCCGGCGATGTGTTGACCGGCGTGATCGCGGCGTTGTTGGGGCAAGGCCTGACGCCGCGTGACGCCGCGCGCGGCGGCGCATATATACATGGACTGGCCGGCGACATCGCCGCCGCGCATACCGGCCAGGCCGCGCTGACGGCGCCCGACCTGTCGGCGCGCCTGGGCAACGCCTGGCGCTACTGCGGATAGCGCGGAACAGAACACGGACAGACACGGACAAACACGGACAAACACAGACTGAATCCAGAGCGACTGATTCAGATGTTCGTGGTGGTCCGTGTTTGTTCGTGTCTCTGCCGGCGGTGCTGGCCGCCAACGGTGCGCTCGCCCTGCTGAACCTTTGCATTTACTAATGAGGGCGCGTTCTACGTTGCAGCATCCTTGTAGCCGCCCGCGGCGAGGGCGGCTTCTGCAGTCGCGGTCATCCGCGCCGTTGGCGGGACCGCCGCCGTTGGCGGGATCCCCGCCTTTGACGGGACTAGGCTGGTGCCTTAGCTAGCCAAGCCAGCTCCAAGCAGGCGTCCGCGGCCACAATGGGAACGCCAACAATTTGAGAAAAACGGTTAGCAGACCGTTTTACAAAATGAATGCGGCGCATTCATTTTTCTCCTTGCGCGGACTTGTCAAACATGCGCTGGGCCATTTTCATCTGGGCGGCGCGCATTTGCAGCTGTGTCTCTTGAAATGCTTGGAACTTTTCGAACTGCTTGGGCGACATGAAGGCGCGTGCTTTCTCGAGCGTGCTCGCGGAAACACGCTCTTCCTGCTGCTGATACTTGGCGACGGCGTCACTGGTATACTGGCTTGGGCGCGACTTTTGGGCATCGAAGTAGTCGCCGCTCTTGCGCAGCTCCTCGCGCGCGCTGCCCATGGCGCTCACTAGTTTGTCTTCGGTGGCACGATCAAGCGTGACATCCGTGCCCGACAATTGCTGACGGAATTGGCTCAAGGCCATGCGCTCCTGCTCGGTTTTCTGATAGTCTTTGTAGCGCGCATAGTTGTCGTCGCCGAGCATGCTCTTGATCATCGTGTCGACCTGCGCCTGTTCTTTCTCAATCTGGGCCATGACGTCTTTTTCTTGCTGTGCCGACATGCTGCCTTCCATGAGTTGCGCGCTGAGGGCGACGGCGCCCATTTGGCGCTCGACCAGTAATTCACGAAACGCGTCGGCGTCTTCGTTTTGCAGGCCCAGGTCCTGGATCAGGCCGGCGTACATGGGTTCGAGCGCCATTTTCATCTGGGTGCGCAGGGTGTCTTTCATGGCCGGGTCTTTCATTAGCGTGGCGAGCGACTGGGCAAAGCCTTTGGCGCTGTCGTCTGCTTTCTTGGCGGGTTGTGCCGCCGGCGTGCGTGCGGCGACTGCAGCAGCGACGACCTGATTGCTGACGCTGGTCGTCTCGAGCTGCTGCACGGCCTGTGCCAGCACGGCCGCGCGATTGGTGGCGGCGTCATGTGCAACCTGCAGCGTTTGCACTTGTTGCTGCAGGGCGGTGTTGTTGATCGTGATGGTCTGGGTCGTGTCCTTGGCGCTGACCGTCAGCGATTGCAACTCGTCCAGTTTGCGCTGCAGCGCAGTCGCTTTTTGTTGTTGATAGAGAAACAGGGCCGCGAACAGCACGGCCAGAACCGTCAGCATCGTCATGGTAAAGCGCGTCATCATACTTGCTCCTTGTACATGTGATTGTGGCTTAGTATAGTCTTTCGCAGTAGAATTGTCATGCCCAGTGCCAGGGCGCACACGCCCGCTTCGGGCACCAGCACGATATTAGTGCGCGTGCAACCGCCGGCGGTCACCAGCACGTTGGACACCAGCATGGGCGGATACCCGGCCGCGGCGACGCGCAAGTGATAGGTGCCGGCGTCGAGCAAGCGGTGGAAATCGCCGCAGGCGGGGTCGGTCATCACCTCGGAGTTGTCTTTGTCGTAGCCGGGAATGCTGAGCAGCGCGGCGAGCGGGGCACCGAGCGGATCGGTAACCACGCCGCGCACGCCCCGTAAACTTTCCTCGATGTAGCCCAGCAGGGCATCGCGACTGTAATTCCAATACGCGGCAAATTGCGCTTCGGGCAGCAGATAGGTGTCGGACACTTCGATCGTCACTTCACGCCCGCGCCCAAAATAGGTGAAGTAGTCCTGGCGCCCGCCATTGACTTCATACCAGTCCCAGCCATTGACAATGCCGTCGTTTTCGTCCGTCATGTAGCCGGCCGGGCTGTTCGAATGGGCCGTCTCGACGTAGGTGCGCGCAATGCGGATGAACCAGGCATCGTCGGCATGGCGCCGCGGCCACGTGTCCCACGGATAATTGAAGACCTCGGCCCCGCCGTGAAAATTGGCCGAAAGGGCAAAATGCTGATTGGTGGCGAGCCGGATCATCGCCATGGTTTCCGGCTGCCAGGCGTTGCCGTCGGGATGCAGACCGACTTTGGGATCAGGAAAATTGCGATTGAGGTCCACGCCGTTGGCATTGTAGCGCCGCGCGCTGCCGACGGTGCTGTTGCCGCCATAATAAGTGCCGTCGGGATTGGCCAGCGGATTAATCCACAGTTCGACATTGGCAATGATGTTCGACGCGCGCGCGACGCTGCCGGCATTGGTCAGCAAATAGTCGATCAGCCGCGACAGCAAGATAAAACCGGTGGTTTCATTGCCGTGCATGGCCGCACTGTATAGGACTTGCGGCTCGTCCTCGCGGGTCCAGACATTGTCCGACAGGATCGCACAGAGCAACTGGCGGCCTTGCACCGAATTGCCGACATTAGTAATACGGCAGAGCGCCGGATAGTCGTGCGCAAAACCGTACATCATCGAGGTGTAGGCGCCATAGGTCGGGTACACATCCCAGGCGCCTCTGGCTTGCACGGCGCGCGGGTCGTCGCTCATGCGCGGCGTGACCAACGTGCTGGGATGCGGCAGGATGGTATAGGGAATCGCCAAGGACTGGAAGCGCGCAAACTGCGCGGCAGTGGCATAGGCAACGACCGTCGTGCCGCGCACCGCATCAATCGAGATCAGCGGGGTGAGCGTGGCCAGTTGGGTGCGCGCCGTGACCGCAAAGGAGAAAAACCACTCGCCGGTATCGGCCATGCTAACCGCGGCGCACAGCAGCACCAGAATGAGCAGACGGGTCAGGACACGCATGAAAAACCAAGTGAAGTGAACAAGGGGCGCAGCGCCGGCGGCGGAGTGTGCAATCGCGCCTGCGGCCATTCGAGGCGGAGGGGATAGTTCTTGCGCAGGGCGTCAAAATGCGGGCCGCGCTGGTCGGGCGGCAGATCGAGTTGTTGGCGCAGGCGTGCAGCATCAGCCACGATGTCGTACACATTGCGCGCCACGTGCAGCAGCGCGGCTTCCGGCGCGGCCGCGGCCGGCACGGTGATCTGCGGCGCCGGCACGCCGGGCGGCAGTTTGGGCGCGCACCAGTGCGGCGGCAGACCGAGAAACGCGCAGGCCGCGCGGTAAATGATCTCGGTCGCACGCACTTTGCTGGGCCAGGAATAGCCGGCGATGTGGGGCGTGCCGATGCAAACGCGTTGCAGCAGATCATTTGCCACGTCCGGCTCGCCTTCCCAGACGTCGATGATTACCGATAGGTCGTTTTTGTCGCGCAGGCGTTGCAGCAACGCGGCCGTGTCCACCACCGGGCCGCGGCAGGTGTGCACCAAAATAATCTGCGGGGCGAGGGCGTGGATGCGCCGCGCATCAAGCAGATGGCGGGTGGCGTCGGGGCCGGCGTCGGTCAACGGCGTATGCAGCGTGACAATCTCGGCGTCCAGCGCCGCGTCCAGCGAAACGCCTGGAAAATCCGGCTCGGTCCGCTGGCGTGGCGGGTCGTTCAATAAAACCGTTATGCCCAGCGCCGCGGCATATCGCGCGACCAGTGCACCAACGTGCCCGGCACCAATCACGCCCATGCGTTTGCCGCGCAGCGTCAGGCCGTGCCGTGCCGCCAGCTCGAGCAGGCCGGTGATGACATACTCCGCAACGGCCTCGGCGTTGGAGCCGAGCGCGTCCACCGCCTGAATGCCGCGCCGGCGCAGGTAGGCATGGTCAAGATGGTCGCTGCCGCTGGTGGCGGTGGCGACAAAACGCACACGACTGTTGCGCAACAACGCCGCGTTGACTTTCGTCACCGAGCGCACGAACAGGATGTCCGCCTCACGCACCTGGGCCGGCGTCATGGCCCGCCCGGCGCACGCGCGCACGTCGCCGAGCTGCGCAAAAGCCTCACGGCCACACGGAATGTTCTCGTCGTAGAGGATGAGCATGCCGTTGATTATAGCAAATTGATGAATCCGCTTCTCTGCGTGCATTGTGCATTGCCGTGCTGCAATGCCAACGTTCAGCATAGGTTCGATCCTGCCGGGGCGTGCGCGGATCTTGCTGGTCGTCTTTCTGGGGCACGGAGGTGCGTTTGACAATGCGCCCGCGGCTTGCTATAATAGCTACAATGATAGTTGTGCGCCCGTAGCTCAATTGGATAGAGCGTCTGGCTACGGACCAGAAGGCTTGGGGTTCGAGTCCCTTCGGGCGTACCATTTTTGCCGAGAATTGGCGTGTGATATATGTGCCTGGCGCAAGGCCGCGCACGACCAAGCTCATTATGTGCGGCGCGGCACGCAGGTCGCGCTGCCGTCTATGTTACAAGGAGACACAATGGTTACTCGCGTTTTTATCCTGACCGGTGCGGTCGTCACGCTCATGACCTGGTCATTGTCAGCCGCCGATGCGCCGGCCGCGCCGCCGGCCGAGGACGTGCTGCAAAAAGAAGCCGGCGTGCTTGGCAGCCCGACTGCCGCGCCGGCCACCGGCGAAATGAGCTACACTGATCGGGTCAGTTATTGTCTCGGTCTCGATACCGGCAGTGGCATGCGCCAGAACGTGCCGTTTGTCAATGAAGCATTGGTCGTCCAAGGGCTGCGCGACGGGCTCTCGGGCGGCAAGCCACAGCTGTCAATGGACGCGCAGCGTCAGACCATGATGGAATTTCGCAAGCAGATGATGGCCAAACGTGAAGAGGCGACGGCCGAACGCGAAAAGAAAGTTGAAGGCTGGAAAAAGCTGGCGCAAGTCAAAGCCAAGCAAAACAAGAAAGAGGGCATCGCATTTCTGGAAAAGAACCAGAAAAAAGAGGGCGTCGTCACCACCAAGAGTGGCCTGCAATATGAAGTGTTGAAGCCAGCCGCAGGCCCGAAACCGAACCAGACCGATGTGGTCAAAGTGCTGTACAAAGGCACCTTGATTGACGGCACGGAGTTTGACAGCTCCGAGAAGCACGGCGGTGAGCCGGCGGTTTTTCCGCTCAATCAAGTCATCAAGGGCTGGACCGAAGCGCTGCAACTGATGCCGGTCGGCAGCAAGTACAAATTGTACCTTCCGTCCGATTTGGCGTATGGCGAGGAAGGCCAACCGGGTTCGGATATTTATCCTAATACCGTGCTGGTCTTCGAGGTCGAATTACTTGGCGCGGAACCCGCACCGAAAGAATAAGCAACCGCACGCAATTGTTTGCGCACGCGCCCGGACGAACATCCGGGCGCGTTTTTTTATTGTGGAGGAAAACAAATGCGGCACGCATTTGTTTTATAAAACGGTTTGCTGAAAACCGTTTTTCTTCAAAAACGGGCCAGGTCTCCGAGTCGTGTGGCATGTCAGGATTGCACTGCCAGTGCGCGCATGATTGCGGCCACGTGTTCCATTTTCGTGCCCGGCCAGAGTGGCGCGCACAGGTATTGCGCCGGCGCGCTGGCGCACAAGCGATGGATGACCGTCGCGCGCGGGACCCGGGTCAGCAGCGCGGCCACCACCGTCGCGTAGGCATCCAGCGTCAGGGTCGGCACACGCCCGGCGCGCCATTCGACTTCGAGCGGCGTGTCGCGCATAACTTGCAGATGATGCAGCTTGAGGCCGTGGGCGCCGGCGCCCACACAGCCTCGCACACTGGCGTGCATGTCATCGGTTGTCTCGCCCGGAAGCCCCAGAATGAGATGGGCAACAATGTGCGCGATCCCGGCCTCGCGCAAGCGCCGCACGGCATCCAGCACGCAGGCCGCATCGTGCCCGCGCTGCAACCATGCCAAGCTGCGCTCATGCAGCGTCTGCACGCCGAGTTCGACCCAGAGGTCATGCTGGCGGCTAAGCGCCGCCAGTACCGCCATAATGGCATCGTCAAGGCAATCCGGCCGGGTCGCGATGCTTAACGCCACGACGTCTGGCTGCGCGAGCAATGCTTCATAATCGCAGCGCAACACCGCCGGGTCGCCATGCGTGTTGCTGCCACTTTGCAGATAGGCCACGAATTTTGTGGCGCGGCCGTGCGCGCGCGCCTGCGCGATTCCGCGCTGCAATTGCTCAATCGCCGTGCCATGCTGCTGTGCGGCCGGAGGCTCGTACGCGGCCGGCAGGCAAAACAGGCAACCCGGGCGCCCCGCCGCGCGCTGTGGGCAGACCCGGTGCAGCGTCAACGGAATGCGCACGACCTTGGCGCCATAGCGCTGGCGCAAATACTCACGCAGGGAGGTGTACGGCAAGACGGACGTCATAGGCGGTGCACTGCTATTGTAGCAAACCATGAGGTTTTTTTGCGATGAAGCACCGCGGACACTCGACGTTGGACGGTGGGGCAGCGCTCATGCCACGGCGTGCGCAGCCACGCGACGCCCGCTATCTCTTTTGATTTGATCGGCAGCCAGACCTGCCGCCGCGCGAAGAATGCTATACGATCTCGCACGTGGCTGATCCGCTGCTGCCCGTCACCGCGCTGTTTTGGGGCCGCTCGGCCTGGGCGACGGGTGAAGGCATGGATGACCCCTGCCCGCACACTACGTCGCTGAATTATGTGCTGGACGGCGCGGCGACGTTGACCATCGATGGCGCGAACAACGCCCGACGCCTATCTGCTCCCGCCTGGTGCGCACAGCGCGTGTCACGTCACCGGCACGCGCCGCGCACCTTGCCCGCAAAGAAAAATATCTGCCGGAACGCCTGGATCGCGCCTTCTGGAAAGTGCGCGGCGCACTCCACGAACCGTGGACGGTTGCCAAACTGGCGCGCGAAGCCGGCTGCTCAATTGTCCACTGCAATCACACCGTGCAGCACATCAGCGAGCGTGTCTTAACGACCCCTATTATTTCAACACGGTCTTCAAGCGCGTGCTGGGCGCCAGCCCGACCCACCATCGCCGCCAACACCGCATCCAGCAATGACCAGCTGGCGCAAGTGTAGCCGCCGGCGTTGTTGCTGGCTGTGGGTGCTATCGTGGACCACGGTGACCAGACGTTCAAGTCTGAGAAAACGACCACAAAAACGTACAAAACACGTGCCGTGGCGGCACCGGCGTTAGCACGCGCGGGCTCTGCGGCAGCACCAGCCGGCCAAGCCCAGCAGCAGAATGCTCACCATCACCGGTTCGGGAATATATTTCACCATAAAATTATCAATCACCACATTGCCGTCGGCGACCACGCCGCCGCTGCCATTGAATTTGCCGTGCCAGAAGAAGGGATACAGCGTCTCCATGGCCGCCGCTGGTATCGCGCTGTTGGTCGCAACCCAGAATGCGCCGTTCGTGTACACTTGATACGTCGCGTCGCTCTTTACCAGCATTTTGATTTTGAGCGGTTCGGTCAAGGGGTATTGCACCAGAAAATTCGCCCCGGGCAGCTCCGCACTTGTGTTTGCTATCACCGACGCGTAACTGGCCGCGACCCGCACGTTGGGGGTATTGCTCGGTTGAACCGTCAGTTTCACATAGTACATATTGGTGTAACTGCCCGGATCACTCACGTCGGGGCCGGCCGCCAGCGCCAGCTTGATCTCTTGGTTCAGTCCCCACTGGTTGCCAAGATTGGCCATCGTGGCCGTCAAGTCCAATTCCGCCTCGACTTGCCCGTTGATCAGCTTCAAAAAGACCGGCGTGCCAGCGCTCAAGGGCTGCAAACCGGTCATCACTTTGTTGTAAACCACAGGGTTATTCGTGCACGGGCCCACATAGCAGTACAACTGATTGTTCGAAATGATGTACTGATCGGCCGCATCCGGTCGCGGGATCACTTGCCACTCGATTTCCACGCCGAGATTGGTGTAGCTCCAATTGGCCGAGGGCGCCACAATCGTCCCGTCCGCGCCCGTGAAATTGTCCTGCCATTGTGTGACTTCGCCGGCCTGCGCAAGCAATGCAACCACCACCACCATGCTCAACCCAATCGTCAGTGCTTTCATGTGGTCTCCTGTGTGTTTTTGCGAGTTGTTAAGCAAACTTACTACCATAGCATAGTATATTTGCACACGAAAATCAACAGCAAATTCGACAGGGCAAACACAACGGGCACGTGCCGGCTGATGTATACACATTTTCCGATATGTGCGCACCAAGCGCGCCTCTATATCTTCAACGGCAGGGTTACATGATGACGAGCTTCAGCGCCGCCAGCACCAGCACACCGGCGAGCACCCGTTTGATCGTTGCCGCGCTGAAATGATAACAGGCGCTCGCCGCGCCGAGCCAGCCGCCCAGCACGGCGGCGGCGGCCCACAACGGCAACGCCGGCGACAAGTCCGCCAGCGCTGCCGGTCGCGCCGCCAAGCCGGCAATCGAATTCACCAGGATGAACAACGCCGAGACGCCGGTCGTTTCGCGCGGTGTCGCCCAGCGCAGCAGAATCACGACCGGACTCAGAAAAATACCGCCGCCGATGCCGATCAGCCCCGACACAAAACCAATCACACCGCCGCTCACGGCGGCTGCCGTGGCGCCGGGTGCGCGGATTGCGCTCGTCGCGTTCGCGTCACGCGGCCAGAGCAAGCGCACCGATGCGAACAACAAGGCGCAGCCCACCAGGATCCTGTAGCTCGTGTTCGGCATCTGCACCATCCCGCCCAGAAATGCGCAGGGGATTGACGTCAGCGCGCACGGCCAAAAGACCCGCCAGGAGAAACAACCCGCGCGCAGGAATTGCCAGGAGGCAATGCTCGCAACGACAACGTTTAACACCAGCGCCGTCGGTCGCATCTGCGCCGGCGCCACGCCCAGCAGGGCCATGGCCGCCAGATAACCCGATGCGCCGGCATGCCCAACACTGGCGTACAGCGCCGCAATCACCAGCACCAGCAGGGGCATCATTGTGGTCGCGGTGGTCATAGTCTTGAATTGCTAACAGTGATAATTGTTTTTTGGCATAACAGCCGCCAGCCTCTCTCCAAATTTGTTGGCCGCCAACAAATTTACAGCCCGGGATAGTTCGGCCCGCTGCCGCCTTCCGGCAAGGTCCATTCAATGTTTTGCAGCGGATCCTTCACCTGACAGGTCTTACAGTGCAGGCAATTGGCGGCATCTATTTTGATCTCCGTGCCGTCGTCCGCCAGCGTGTACACTTGCGCCGGACAGAACCGCGTGCAGGGCGCGCCGTATACCGCCAAACACTCGCGCACACAACGGTCGGGATCCTTTATTTTCAAATGACACGGCTGGTGCTCGTCATGCGTGATGCCGGCATGAAACACGTCGGTTAAACGATCCAGTGCGAGCGCCTCCGGCATCTCTAATGGCACCTGCTCCTTCGCGCCCGGTGTCGCCGAAGTATCTTTCCGCAAACATTCGTGATCCGGATGCATGCGCAAGCGGCCCGGCACCACCCAGCCGCCCAGCAGCAAACTTGCGCCCGCCGCCAGCACGCCCGGCACCGCGCCCCATGCAAAACAGGCGCGCACATTGCGCACCCGCTGCATCTGGCGCCAGCCACTGGTCGCCCGCAATCGCTGTGGGTAGCCGGCCAGGCTCGCAGGCGTTACCGCGCCCGCCGCGAGCGCCTCTGCTACGGTGTCGCCGGCCGCAATGCCGGACTGAATCGCAAGGTGGATGCCTTTCAAGCGCACCGCGTCGAGCAAGCCCGCGCCGTCGCCGACCAGCAGCGCGCCCGGCGTCACTAATTCCGGCACCGCAAACAGGCCGCCCTCCGGCAGCATCTTGGCGCCATAGCCCACCACCCGCCCGTCGCGGATCAGGTCGCGCACCAGCGGATGCGCCTTGAACTTCAGAAATTCCTCGTGCGGATTGAGCCTGGCGTTGCGGTAGTCCAGCGCCACGACCAGCCCCAACGCTACTTCCGTCGGCGAAATGCCGTAGACAAAGCCGCCGCCATACGTGGCATAGTCCAGCGGATAGCCAAAGGTATGCACAATCGCGCCGGCCCGTTCCGGCCGCGCCGGTGTCTCAATGATTTCTTTGATGCCCACCGCATAGGCCTGTGAATTCGCATCCGCCGCCAACGCATGGCGCTCGATCAACCGCTGAGTCAACACGCCGCAGGCGCCTTCGCCCAAGACCGTAATCCGTGCGCGGATCTCCGGCCCGGGCTCGAAACGGTCCGTCGGCTGGCCATCCTTGTCAAGACCCTTGTCGCCGACCCGCACGCCCACCACCGTGCCGTTCTCTTCCAACACCTCGGCCGCCGTCATTTCCGTGTAAATCTCGGCGCCGGCCTGCTCGCACAGTTGCGCCACATATTTGCACAACAAACCAAGTGACACAATCGGAAAGCCCTTCGCCCGCAACGCCGGTGGCAGAAATGGAATGCGCAACGCGTGCCGCCGCGTCAGCCGGTAGAACCGTTCCTGGCGCACGTGCGACGCGACCGGCATGGCCGCCAGCTCTGCCTCCGTCAACAGCTCGCGCAACGGCACCGGGTCAACCACCGCACCCGACAAAATGTGCGCGCCGACATGCTTGCCCTTTTCGAGAATCATCACGGTGGGCTTCGACTGCGCGGGGCGGCGCAACAGTCGCAGTACCGTGCTTAATGAGGCGACACCGGCGCCAACACACAAAACATCAACTTCTATTTGTTCGCGTTGCATAGTTCCTTGCGTTAGGTTCCACTACAAATATCGTTGGGATAGTGTACCACATCCGCGGCGTTTGTTTCAAGCGCCCCGCCCGCGTTGCTGAGAAAAACCATTGGCGACAAATGGTTTTGTACTGATTTGTTCGCGGCGAGCAAATCATCGGTCTTCAAACACGCCGATGCAACGGCTGGTCACATTGGTGTTGTTCGCCGCCGCCGAGGCGCCCTGCGGCGCGTAGCGATCCGGGCATCCGCCATAGTCGGAGAAGATTGCCACATTCGTCTCGCTGGGCGGCTGCCAACTATTGCCGGCCGCTTCCGCGCCGACAAACACATAGTCATCTGTCCCGGCGAAATCCTCAAACTGCGCATAACTGCCGATGCAGGCCGCGCCCAGTGCCAGACCGACACTGTGATACGCATCATTGCCCGCCGCATCCTGCAGGCATGTCACCGACGTGTCCCACGCCGCGCTTTGACATGCGGTCACGCGCCCGAGATACATGTCATCGCCGGCACCGTCGAGTAATGCGCCGGCCGCATCGTGTGCCGCCGCGCCTTGACAATAGCGTGTCGCACGATAGCAATCATTGCCGCGCCGGTCCACCAGCATGCCCGTGCCAAGATAATAGCCGACGCCCTGCGCAAATTCGCCGGCCGTGTAGCGATCGTCGCCGGCGCAATCGAGCAACAGACCCAGCCCGCCGCTGGCTATCAGGCGAAAGCCCACGCCCGCCCCTTGCGCAAACGAGTTGTACACGCCCGCCATGCCGTACACGCTGGGCGCGCCGGGCGTCGCGGCATAATAATCATTGCCGTCCAAATCCGCAAGGCAACCCTGCCCGCCGGGCAAACCAAGGCCTTGCGCGAAACGCTGGGCGTGATACACATCATCACCGGCCTCGTCAATAATCATGCCGCTGCCAAACAGGCCGACGCCCTGCACAAATCCTTCGCCAATATAGGTGTCATTGCCAGCCATGTCCCACAGCATGCCGATGCCGAAAAAGCCCGCGCCAAGGCCCCAGCGCGGACAACTATAATAGTCATTGCCGGCACAATCCATAATGACATCAACACCGGCGATGCCCGCCGCAACGCCCGGCCCGCGCGTCGCCACGTATTCATCATCGCCGGCCAGGTCGAGCACCAGCGACAGCGGGCGCGCCGGCCCGGCCGTGCAGCGATCGGCGTAACTGTCATGCCCGCCGACATCAATGATCGCCAATGGTTCCGGCCCGTACGTGTTGCGCTCAGGTCCGCCCACAACAATCGTGCCCCAGCGACTGGTGATCACCGCCAGCAATGTGCCGCTGCAGCCGGGGCTGGTCAGTGCGGCGGTCGGGCGCGGGAGTTGCTGCACGGCATTGATCAGTGCGGCAATGCCCTCCGGCCGCAGCCACCGATCAAGGCGTTCAAGCGCCATTAACTGTTGACTGCCATTAACTTTTAGTGCCGATTGCAGCACCCGCCAGTTCGCCAGATAGCGCGTTGCATTGGTGTCATCCTGCAAGTAAAACCAGGTGTCCATCGCGGTGGCAAAATCGTCCGGGCTGGCGCACAGCGCGGCGACCTGCGCCGTTGAAAGCGCGGCAAAGGCGCGCACCACGTCCGCGCCGGCGGCGTCAAGATCCGCGACAAAGTCTGCCAGGGGATTTCCCACCGGCGTGGCGCGGTGCAGGTGCCCGTCACGCTGCACGCACGCCAAGGGTTGGCGCGCGCGCGCCGCCTGTTCGAGTTTCCACGCTTCGAGGTGCGCGCACGCCGACAGATCGCCCGGCCATTGCATGACATGATCGAGAATCGGCGTGTGCCAGGCATCCTGTGCGCGTTGCGTCGCCGCCACCAGCCGATTGGTGACGACCGGCAGCGCGGTCGTGATGGATTGCTCCCATGGCCTAGCCATGCGATCTGGTGCCATGCCTATGCATTGCCGCAATGCGCGCGGCGGCGCGACCGTCAGCGCCACGAGCTCGGGTGCGTTGGTCGGCAGCGTCGCACCCGGCAGCGCGCGCGCCACCGCGAGCCGCGCCGTCACCGCCGTCGGCCCCGGCAAGCACGCCGTGTGTAACACGCGCAGCACATCATCGGTGTTGGTGGCGAAATCACTGGCATTGCAGGCCAGGATCGCATCGCCCGGGCGGATGCCCGCCTGATCCAGCGCTTCACCCGGAATCACGGTCAACACGCGAATACAACGCGTGGCATTGCTGCCTTGCGCTTCGAGCCAGCCGCCGAGTGGGATTGCATTGGCCGGCAACGCCCACGCCGCGCCGCTTACCGCAAGGCACAGTGCCGCCAGACAAATCCGCGCTCCCAGCTGTTTTGTTGTACGTGTCGTCATGGTTCCATTATAGTGAAATGACCGCGTCAGTGCCGCTGATGCAGAGACTCCCTGAAATCCCGATAGAGGGAAGAGGGTTGTGCCGTGACGTGCAGCCCCTGGCGTGGTTGTGCGCCGCGCGGGTGCGGCGGCGGCGCGCTTGCCAATCTCTCCTTCCATCCGGCCGTCGGCGGGACCGGTGGGGAGGATAGCGTCGCCGGCGCGCAGAACAGCATCCGCACATCATTGCGCCCGGCGTAATGCTATACTAGGCGCGTGACCTCACGAACGCGCCATGTTCAACTGCCCGGCGGTGCCAAGCCCGCGCGCCCTATGCCGCGCGTGCCGCTCGATCATAACCTGACCAACGCCATTTTGGAAAGCATTTCCGAGGGTGTCTTCACCGTCGATCACGCCTGGCGCATCACCAGCTTCAATCACGCCGCGGAGCAGATCACCGGCATACCGCGCGCCGAAGCCATCGGCCGTCCGTGCGCCGAAGTATTTCGCTCGAACATGTGCGAAACCGCCTGTGCCTTGCGCCACACGCTCGGCACCGGCAAACCACTCGTCGGGAAAACAGGCTATATCATCAATGGGTCTGGCGCCCGCATTCCCATCAGCATCACCACCGCCGTGCTGCGCGATGCGCGCGGGCGCGTGGCGGGCGGCGCCGAAACCTTCCGGGACCTGAGCGAAGTGGACGCCCTGCGGCAGGAATTGGCCGGGCGCTATCGCGTGGGCGAGCTGGTCAGCCGCAGCCCGCTGATGCAACGCATCTTTGAGGTTCTGCCGGCCATTGCCGCCAGCCCCAGCACGGTCTTGGTTCTGGGCGCGACCGGCACGGGCAAGGAATTGATCGCGCGCACGATTCACGCCTTGAGCCCGCGCCACGCCGGCTCCTTTGTGGCAGTCAACTGCGCGGCGCTCCCCGATGCGCTGCTTGAATCTGAACTGTTCGGCTACAAGGCCGGCGCCTTCACCGGCGCGGTTCAGAACAAAGCCGGCCGCTTTGCGCTGGCCAAAGGCGGCACAATCTTCCTGGATGAAATCGGCGCGGTGACGCCCGCGCTGCAAGTGCGCCTGCTGCGCGTGTTGCAGGAGCGGACGTATGAGCCGCTGGGCGCCACGCGGGCCGAGCGCGCCGACGTGCGCGTCATTGCCGCCACCAATACCGACCTTGTCGATGCCGTGCGCCGCGGCGCGTTTCGTGAAGACTTGTACTATCGCCTGAACGTCGTGCGGATCGAGTTGCCGCCGTTGCGCCGGCGCACGGAGGATCTTCCACTCTTGGTCGCCCAGTTCATCGAGCATTTCAACCGCCTGCATGGCAAGGCGGTCCGTGGCATCGCGCCCGAAGCGCTGGCGTTACTGATGGCGCATGACTGGCCCGGCAATGTGCGCGAGTTGGAGAATTGCATCGAGCGCGCGTTTGTGTTGTGCCGCGGCGATGAACTCACCTTGGCGGATCTGCCGCCCGAGCTGCTGGCGGGCGTGGCGCATCCGGCCGCCACGTCCGGCCTGCGGGCGGCCCGCGCCGCCTTGGATGCGCACACGCTGCGCAGCGCGCTCGAACGCTGCGGCGGCAATCGCGCGGCGGCCGCGCGCGCGCTCGGCCTGCACAAGACCACCTTCTTCCGCAAGATCAAACAATTGGGCATCGCCCTGCCCGTGCGCGACGGGCGGCGCAAGTAAAGAGCGCCGGGACGGGCGGCGCGCGGTCCCCCTGTCTGCCGCAAGTACAGTAGCTTTTATGAGTCTATTATCGCACAATACAGTAGCATAAATAATACTATACTATCGCCACGCGGCGGCAGGCAAAAAGCCAACATGCTCGTGCGCAGTGGCTTGCGGGCGCGCCGCGGATCGGCGCGGCGGATGGCGCGGAATGTGCCTCTCCATTGTTGATGAAAGCCGCCTTTGCATGTTGGCAGGAGCGCATCGCGCCCGTCTTTGATGTGGCGCGCCAGGTGCGCGTGGTCGACACCGCGCCGGACGCGGCGGCGGGCGGCACGCTCGTCGCGCTGCCCGAGGGCGCGGCGCGGCGTGCCACCCGCCTGGCCGAATTGAGCGTCGACACGCTGGTCTGCGGCGCGATCTCGCGCCCGGTGGAGGAGTTGGTCCGTAGTCACGGCGTGCGGATTATCGCCTTTGTGGCCGGCGCGACCGATGCGCTGATCCAGGCTTGGCGGGCCGGCCGGTTGCACGAGGCGGCCTATGCCATGCCGGGCTGTTGCGGGCGGCGCGGCGGCGAACGGCGCATGCGCCGCCGCCGTTGTGGCGCCGGCCGGGGCCGGCCGGGGAGCATGCGTGAAGCATGATAGATTTCAGTTTTTAGTTTTCAGTTCACACAACCATAAGGAAACAGGATGCCACAAGGAAACGGAACAGGACCAATGGGCGCGGGCCCAATGAGCGGGCGCGCGGCCGGCTATTGCGCGGGCTTTACCACGCCCGGCAACGCGAATGTGATGCCCGGCTGCGGGCGCGGCATGGGCTTTGGCCGCGGCGCAGGGCGCGGCGGCGGCGGCGGGGGCGGGCGCGGCTGGCGCAATATGTTTCATGCGACCGGCCTGCCGGGCTGGCAGCGCGCCGGCGTTGTTGCGCCCACGCCGGCACAGGAGCAACGCGCGTTGCACGCGCAGGCCGACGCGCTCGCGCAGCAGCTCGCCGCGCTGAAACAGCGCCTGAACGACCTCGAACCTGACGCACAGCAGTAATCTTGTTGATGGCGCAGGACGTGTTACGCAACGCGCCCTGCGCCACCGCTCACCTCACCGTCACGTAAGGAGCAACGTATGGAACCGACCGCACGACTACCACTGATTGGCGAACCCGCCCCGGCGTTCAAAGCCGAAACCACGCAGGGGCCGCTCACGTTTCCTGATGACTTCAAAGGCAAATGGGTGGTCTTCTTCTCACATCCGGCCGATTTCACGCCGGTCTGCACGACCGAATTCATGACCTTTGCCGTGATGCAGCCGGCGTTCGAGAAGCGCAACTGCAAATTGCTGGGGCTCTCGATTGACAGCACCTACAGCCATATCGCCTGGTTGCGCACGATCAAAGAGAAGATCGTGTACAAAACCATGAAGGGCGTCGAGGTCAACTTCCCCGTGATCAGCGATCTGACGATGGAGGTCTCGAAGGCCTTCGGCATGCTGCAGCCGTCGGCCAGCTCGACGCAAGCGGTGCGGGCGGTGTTCATCATTGACCCGCAGGCCATTGTGCGCGCGATTCTCTACTATCCGCTCAGCAACGGGCGCAACGTGGATGAAATCATGCGGCTGCTGATCGCGATGCAGATGTCCGACCAGCACAAGGTCGCCACGCCCGCCAACTGGCAGCCGGGCGACGATGTCATTGTGCCGCCGCCGGGCTCGTGCGGCACGGCCAAACAGCGCACGGAAGCGCCTGCGGCTGACACCACGGTGCTGGACTGGTTCATGACGTTGAAGAAATGCCCGAAATAATCTGGATAGTGAACGTTTGACATTGAACATTGAACCTTCAATGTTCAATGTTGAAATTTAGGAGAATCAGATGATGACGATAGCAGTAACGACGACGGGCACCACGCTGGACGCGCCGCTGGACGCGCGCTTTGGCCGCGCATCGCGGTTTCTCATGTATGATCTGGAACACGCCACCTTCACGTTGCTGGACAATGCGCAACGGCTGGAGGCGGCGCAAGGCGCGGGGATTCAGTCGGCAGAAGCGGTTGCGCGCGCCGGCGCCGGCGCGGTCGTCACCGGGCACTGCGGGCCGAAAGCGCTGCGCGTGCTGGCGGCAGCGGGGATTAGGGTGTACACCAGTGACGCGCCGACGGTGGCGGCAGCGCTGGCACAGTATCGCGCCGGCACGCTGAGCGCGCTAACGGCCGCGGATGTCGAAGGACATTGGTGAGCGCAGCGGCGGCTGGCACCGGCCCTGCCGGCGCGCGGCGCGCATGCCGGATTGTGATTGCGTCGGGCAAAGGCGGTACGGGCAAGACGACTGTGGCGGTCAATCTGGCGCGGGCGTGCGGCGGGCCGGTGCAGGTGCTGGATTGCGATGTCGAGGCGCCCAACGCGCACTTGTTTCTGCGGGGTACGCCGCAGGGCAGCACGCCCTGCATGGTGATGGTGCCGGAGATTGACGCGGCCGTCTGCGACGGCTGCGGTGAATGCGCGCGTTTGTGCGCCTACAACGCCATTGCGGTGGCGGGCACACGGACGCTGATCTTTCCGGAATTGTGCCACAGTTGCGGCGGCTGTGTGCAGGTGTGCCCGCGGCAGGCCATCCGCGAAATCCCGCATCGCATTGGCGACGTTGAAACGCAGCAGGCCGGCCTGATCACCTTGACGCTGGGGCGGCTGGATATTGGCGTGGCGATGGCGCCGCCGCTGATTCGCGCGGTGCAAGCCCGTGCGCAGGGTGGCCGGCCGGTGATTATTGACGCGCCGCCGGGCACGTCGTGTCCCGCGGTGACGGCGGTACGCGCCGCTGAATATGCCGTGCTGGTGACGGAGCCGACGCCGTTCGGCCTGCATGATGTGCGCCTGGCGGTGGCGATGACGCGCACACTGGGCGTGCCGTGTGGCGTGGTCGTCAACCGTGCCGGCAGCGGCGACGAGCGCGTGCAGCTGTTTTGCCAGGCCGAGGCCATCCCGCTGTTGCTCGAGATTCCGGATGACCGGCGCATTGCGGAGGCGTATGCGCGCGGCGCGCTGATTTTTGACGCGCTGCCGGAGTATCGCGCGGCCTTTGTCATGTTATGGGACCGCGTGCAATCCATCCATCACAAACCTCATGAATGACACGTGGATCATGCTGCTGAGTGTCGGCGTGGCGGCCGGGCTGCTGGGCGGGCTGCTGGGCATTGGCGGGGGCATCTTGCTGATGCCGGTGCTGCGCTTTGTCTTGCACCTGACGCCGGCGGATGCGGCGGGCACGACCGTGCTGGCGGTGTGGTGCACCACGCTGGCGGGCGGCATCAAGCATTATCGCCTGGGGCATGTGCCGCTGCGCGCGCTGGTGCCGATCATCATCAGCGGCGCGGTATCTGCCTTGATTTGTTCGCTGCTGTTCGCGCGCTGGGCACGCGCGGGATTCTGGCTGGACATCGGCATCGGCGCGGTGTTTACGGCGGTGGCGTGGCGCATGCTGTGGGAAGCCGTGCCGCGCGCGCCGGAACAGCGGACCAGCGCACCAGACGCACTGCCCTTGCGTGGCAGCCTGCTGCGCAAGGCGCTGCTCGGCGCGGGCGCGGGCATCCTGCCGGGCTTGTTTGGCATCGGCACGGGCGCGGTGTTGGTGCCGGCGTTCCGCTATTGTTTCCGTGCGCCGATCAAAGTCGCGATTGGCGCCTCACTGGCCTGCTTTTGCGCCAATGCGTTGATCAGCGCCGCGTTCAAATATGCCCAGGGGTATGTGCGGCTGGACGTGGCCTTGCCGTTGTGCTGCGGGTGCGTGCTGGGCGCGCAGATCGGCGCCATCATCAATCATCGTGCGCCCGCGCGGCTGCTGGGCTTCTTGTTTGGGCTGCTGTTCTTGTATGTGGCCGCGCGCTTTCTCTACACCGGCATTGGGGAGTGCCTGCAATCATGACGAACTTGCTGGAAACCTGCCGGGCCCAGTGTGGCAAGCTGGTCGAGCAACACGGCCTGTGCGACACGCTGGTGACCGTGACCGCCGCCGTGCTGGCGCCTGCGGCGGCGATTGGCACGCCCACCCGCCGTGATTTTCCCATTCTGCAGGGGCGCGAGCAGATGATCGAGGCGGTCATCAACGGCGCGCGCGGCCAAGCCTTCACCGACAGCCCGCTCAATTTCGCCGGCACGCTACGCGACGTGCTGGCCCTGCCGCTGACCGACAACGGCGCGCGGGCAGTGGTGCTGGCCGCGCTGAACGCGCTGCTCTGCCATGTGTGTTTGGTGACCGACACGGTGCATTGCAAAGACGACGCGCCGGAAGAATGTGCCACCGCCATGGCCGAGAAAGCGCGCGATACCGGCGCGCGCACGGTCGGCTTGATCGGCTTCAATCCTGCCATTGCCGAGGCGCTGGTGCATGTCTTTGGCGCCGGGAACGTGCGCATCACCGACCTCAATCCGAACAATATTGCCACCACCAAGTTTGGCGTGCCTGTCCACGACGGGCACGCGTACGGCCACGACCTGATCAAGGGCGTTGATTTGATTCTGGCGACCGGCACGATGGTCGTCAATGGCACGGGCGAGGCCTTGCTGCAAGCGGCGCAGGCGGCCGGCACGCGCTGTGTGCTGTATGGCGTCACCGGTGCGGCAGTCTGTCATTTGGCCGGGTTGGAGCGCTGGTGCTTTCAGGCACAATCCGGCGTGTCCGCGCCGCAAAGGAAGACCCGCACATGATCCAGGAATTAGTCGTGATCAGCGGCAAAGGCGGTACGGGCAAGACCAGTGTCACGGCCTCGCTGGCGGTACTGGCACACACGGCGGTGATTGCCGATTGCGATGTGGACGCGGCCGATTTGCACCTCGTGCTGGAACCGCAGGTGCACGAGCGGCATGCATTTCGCGCCGGGCATGTGGCGTTGATTCGCCAGACCGATTGCATCGGCTGCGGCGCGTGCCTGGCGCAGTGCCGCTTTGAGGCCGTACGGATGCAGGGCGTGGCGGCGGGCGCAGCCACGTTTTCCATTGATCCGATTGCCTGCGAGGGCTGCGGCGTCTGCGTCCATTTCTGCCCGGTGCAGGCGATTGATTTTCCCGAGCGCGGGTGCGGCGCATGGATGGTGTCCACGACGCGTTGCGGGCCAATGGTGCATGCGCACCTGGACCCGGGCGCAGGCAATTCGGGCAAGCTGGTCGCGCAGGTGCGCGCCGCGGCGCGCCGTATTGCCGAACGCGACCAGCACGCGCTGATCATCGTGGACGGCCCGCCCGGCATCGGCTGCCCCGTGATCGCCTCGCTGAGCGGCGCGACGCAGGTGCTGATTGTCACCGAGCCCAGCGTCGCCGGTGCACACGACTTGGCGCGCGTACTGGCGCTGACGCGCCATTTCCGTATTCCGACCGCCGTGTGTGTCAACAAATGGGACCTCAGCCCCGCCCTGGCGCAGCAGATCGAGGATACGGCGCGGCAGGCGGGCGCCAGCATCGCCGGCCGCATCCGCTATGATCGCGGCGTCACCCAGGCTCAATTGCACGCGCGCGCCGTGGTCGAGATCGCCACCGCCAGCGCCGCCGACATCCGCCACGTGTGGGACAGCCTGTCTAACCTGCCCAAGCAGACGACGCATGCGTGACACACCCACAATCGCCACGTCCACTGCGCCCCACGCGCACATTCGTCACCATGTGCTGGTGCTGTCGGGCAAAGGCGGCGTCGGCAAGAGCACGGTGGCGGTGAATCTCGCCATCGCGTTGCAGATGGCCGGCCAGCGCGTGGGCTTGCTCGATGTTGATATTCACGGGCCCAGTATTCCGACGATGCTCGGCCTCGAGGGCACGCGCCTGCGCGGCACGGAAGAGCTGCTGCAGCCGGTCGAGCACGACGGTCTGCGGGTCATGTCGCTCGGCTTCATGCTGACGGATCAGGATGACGCCGTCATCTGGCGCGGCCCGTTGAAAATGAAGCTGATTCGGCAATTTCTCGAACAGGTGGCATGGGGCGATCTCGATGTCTTGGTGATTGACGCGCCGCCGGGGACGGGTGACGAGCCGCTCTCGGTCTGCCAAGTGCTCGGCGCGGTCAGCGGTGCCGTGATCGTTACCACGCCGCAAAAAGTGGCAGCGGTGGATGTGCGCAAAGCGATCACGTTTTGCCGCACGCTGCAGGTGCCCGTGCTGGGCGTGGTCGAGAACATGAGCGGCTTTGTCTGCCCGACCTGCGGCACGCGCACGGCTATTTTCCCAGCCGGTAGTGCCGCGCGCATGGCGCGCGAGATGCACGTGCCATTCCTCGGCGCCATCCCGATCGACCCACGCATTGCCGCGGCGGGCGACGAGGGCCGCGCGTTCGTGCGTCAGCCCGGCGCAGGCCCCGCCGCCGATATCATGCGCAGTATTATGCAGCCTGTGCTTGCCTTGGACACACCTGATGCAGTATCGCACTAACCTAATCATACTAAGGAGATGCCCCACATGATCATTGCTATTCCGCTTGCCAACGGCCGCTTGGCGCTGCATTTCGGCCACTGCGAACAGTTTGCGCTGGTCGATGCCGATGAAAAAAACAAACAAATCCGTGTGCGCCGCGACTTGGCCGCACCGGCACACGAACCCGGCTTGCTGCCGCGCTGGCTGGCGCAACAGGGTGCCAACGTTATTATTGCCGGCGGCATGGGACAGCGCGCGCAAGCGCTCTTCGCCGAGCACAAGATCGCGGTCGTGATCGGCGCGCCGGCGGAGACGCCCGAACAACTCGTGACTGCCTATCTGGCGGGCACACTCGTCACAGGCGACAACGTCTGCGACCATTGAGTGCGATGCGCCCGCCCGTTGTCGTCACGGTGCTGGTGGACAATCTGGCCGCACCGGGCCTGGCATGCGAGCACGGCCTGGCGCTATGGATTGAGACCGCCGGATTGCGAATTCTGTTTGACACGGGCCAAAGCGACGCGTTCGACAGCAATGCCCGCGTACGCGGCATCGCGACCACAATGGCGGATGCGCTCGTGCTTAGTCACGGGCATTACGATCACACCGGCGGGGTGGCGCACGCGTTGGCGCGCGCGCCGGGCATGCAGATCTATGCGCATCCAGCGGTCACGCGGCCGCGTTGCAGCATTCGTGACGGCGTGGCGAAAGACCTGCAGATGCCGGCCGATGCCCGCCGTGCCTTGGCCCAGCATCCGCCGGCGCGGCTACACTGGGTGCGCCAGCCAAGCATGCTTGCGCCGACGGTCGGCCTCACCGGCCCGATTCCGCGTACGACGGCATTTGAGGACGTTGGCGGCCCGTTCTTTCTCGATGCGGCCGGCGCGCAGCCGGATATGATCGAAGACGATCTGGCGCTCTGGATCGCCACGCCCGCCGGCTTGGTCGTCTGTTGCGGCTGCTGTCACGCCGGGCTGATCAACACACTGCAGTACATTTGCCGCGTGGCCGGCGCCACGCGCATCGCGGGCATTATCGGCGGGCTGCACCTGTTGCATGCCGACGCGGCGCGCATGGCCGCCACAAGCGCGGCCTTGCGCGCCTATGCACCGCGGCAGATCATCGCCTGTCACTGTACGGGCGCGCAGGCGCTACAGGCATTGCATACCGCTTTTCCCGAACAGGTCACGACCGCCCGCACCGGCATGTGCTATGCCTTCACACACCGCGGACCGGCCAGCATGGCAGCGATAGAGATCTCCGCATAATCATATGCCGGGCGGATGCCCGCCTGATCCAGCGCCTCACCGGGAATCACGGTCAACACGCGAATACAACGCGTGACATTGCTGCCTTGCGCTTCGAGCCAGCCACCGAGCGGGATTGCATTGGCCGGCAGCGCCCACGCCGCGCCGCTTACCGCAAGGCACAGTGCCACCAGACAAATCCGTGGTCCCAACTGTTTTGCTGTACGTGTCGTCATGGTTCCATTATAATGAAATGCCCGCGTCGGTGCCGCTGATGCAAAGACCATCTATAGATTGCTTGCATTTGCTCTGCCATTGTTAGCTTCGTGCACTGCGTGGTGAAATGGCTGCCGCTACAGGCGTCACAAGTGCGCGGCGTGTCAAAGTTATTGTATAATGGCCGCAGCCTTTAAATGAATGGAGCCGAGGATGCACCGTCTGCGCGTTTTTGTCTGCTCGAATACACACTGGGACCGCGAATGGCACACGCCCTTCAGCGTCTTGCAGATGCGTTTGCAGAAATTGTTTGACCAGCTCATTGCGCTGCTGCTGCGCGATCCCGCCTACCGCTGCTATAATTTTGACGGCCAGACGATTGTGCTCGAAGACTTCCTCGATCTACGCCCGGAAATGGCCGAGGTCGTGCGCGCGCTGATCGCCCACGGCCGCATCACAGTCGGCCCGTGGTACGTTCTGCCCGATGAATTTCTGGCCGGCGACGAGGCGCTCGTACGCAATTTGTTGCTCGGCACACAGCAAGCCACGGCGTTTGGCGCGTGTTCGCGCACCGGCTATCTGCCCGACACGTTCGGCCACATTGCGCAGATGCCGCAGATTCTGCGCGGCTTCGGCATTGACAGCGCCATCCTCTGGCGCGGCATTTCAGACGCGACCCTGCCCAACGAATTTGTCTGGCAGGCGCCCGACGGCAGCCGCGTGCTGACTCAGCGTATCAATGAGCGCGTCGGCTATGGCATCGGCTGGTTTAGCCAATGGCTGATTCATTCGACGTTTGGGGTCAAGCGAGATCCAGCCGTGTTGCAACAGCCGGCCGCCAAAGCCGAGTGGTTTGTCAGACTCGTCGAGTACATCGCTGCGACTGCCACGACCGAGGTGGTCTACTATCCGCATGGCGTGGATCACGCCCTGCCGGATACCGACACGTCCGCGTGGCTGCAGATCGCGCGCACGCTGCGGCCCGCGTGGGAGATTCAGCACGCGTCCTTTGATGAATGTTGTGCCGCCCTGCGCACGGCGACCCGTGCTACACCCCTGCGCACGGTCAGCGGCGAGTTGCGCAGCGTCAATCAGGTGCCCTACACGAAGGACCGACCGATGCCGGAAAACTATCTGCTGAATGGGATTCTGGCCACGCGCATGGACGTCAAGCTGCAGCAACATGCGTGCGAACAAGAGTTGCAATTCGCGACCGAACCGCTAGTGGCGTTCGCCCTGTGCCATGCCGACGACGCGGCCCGCACGCGCATCACGCGCGTGCTGCAGCGCGCCTGGCGCGAACTGCTGCGCAATCAGCCGCATGACAGCATCGGCTGCTGCAGCACCGATGAGGTCCTGCGCGACATTGTCACCCGTTATCGGCATTGCGCCCAGTATGCGCGGGTGGCGCGGGAAGACGCGCTTGAATTCTTGTTTGCGCAACGCGAATTTACCCCAACGCTGCAGACCAAACGCCTGCAATTCACCGTGCTGCACGCCGCGCCGGTTGCCACGCCCGGCGGCGCCGTCGCGGATTTCCACTTGCCGGCCGCTGCCGGCAAACCCGCTGCGTTCGCCCTGGCCGACACGAATGGAAAACCCATTCCGACCGTGCTCGAATCGTTGTCTGAAAAACAAGAGTTCGCCATTCGCCTGGGCTGGTATGACGACCCGGTCTACACCGCGCGCGTCAGCTTTGATGCCGGCATGCAACTTGGCTATGCGCTGACGCCGCTCACGCTTATGCCGGGCAAGCGCATGTCACAACGCCGCTGGCGCGCCGTCAAAACCACGACGCTCGAGAATGATTTTCTGCGCGTGCAGATCCACCGTAACGGGGCCGTCGATCTGCTCGACAAACAGACCGGCACGACGTATCGCGACATCCTCAGTTTTGAGGACGGTGGCGACGCCGGCGACACCTACACCTTCTCGCCACCGAAGCACGACACGGTCATCCGCGGCCTGGGCGCCGTCACCGTGCTTGAACACGGCGGTGCCACGCCGGTCGTGCAGCGCGCACGGCTGTCGTTGCAGCTCACGCTGCCGTGTGCGCTGAATCCGCCGCACACGGCGCGGATGAAGACGCGGGGCCTCGTGTCAATCATGCTCGAATTCGCGCTGTGGGACAAGCATGCGCGGCTCGATCTGCACGTCACGGTCGAGAATGTTGTTCGCGATCATCGTCTGCGTCTGCTGGTGCACACGGGCGCGAAGACCACGCAAGTCTGGTCCGAAGGTCATTTCGACATTCAGCAGCGGCCACACGCCGTGCCGCCACCGCCTAAGGACGCCTGGATCGAATCCGGCCCGACCGAGTTCAACAACAAGCGCTTCGTCGCCGCGTTCGACGGCGTGCGCGGTCTGGCTGTTCTGCCCCAAGGCTTGCAGGAACACCAATTGCTGCCGGCCCAGCGCGGCGCATTGGCCATCACGCTGCTGCGCTGCGTCGGGCATCTTTCACAGGAAAACATGCAAGCCCGCAAGACCAATGTCGGCCCGTCCATCGCCACACCGGACGCACAGATGCAGGGCACCTGGCAATATGCCCTCTCGATTTTGCCGTGCAGCTCGGACGCGCAGCTCGGCGACGTACAGCGCGCCGCAGCGCTGGTCAATGCCCACACCCTGACATTTGCCGGTATATTTGCCGGCAAAGCCCGCGCCCTGTCGCTGATCGAAGTGGACGGCGCGGCGGTCTCCGCCATCAAACCTGCGGAAGACGGGCACGGCATTATTGTGCGCCTGTGGAATGGCCTGGCCACGCCGCGCCGCGCGCATATTTGCGTCCCCACCGTGAAAATCCGCGCGGCAGAACCAGTCTTGCTCGATGAATCGCCGGACGTGACGGCGCCGCCGGTCAGCGTCCAGCCGCATGCCGTCGCGCTGCCGCTGCCGCCCAAAACCATCCGCACTATCCGCCTAATCCTTTGATCCTTGATCCTTGACCTGCAATGAAACGCCACGGCTATTCCGCCATGCTGCTCAAAGCGCCACCGGCTGAAGTTATTGTATAATAGTCGCAGCCTTTAACGAATGGAGCCGAGTATGCATCGTCTGCGCGTTTTTGTTTGCTCGAATACGCACTGGGACCGCGAATGGCACACGCCCTTCAGCGTCTTCCAGGTGCGTTTGCTGAAATTGTTTGACCAGCTCATTGCGCTGCTGCTGCGCGATCCCGCCTACCGCTGCTACAACTTCGACGGTCAGACGGTCGTGCTCGAAGACTTCCTCGATTTGCGCCCGGAGATGGCGGACGTCGTGCGCGCGCTGGTCGCCCAGGGCCGCATCACGGTCGGCCCGTGGTACGTCCTGCCGGATGAATTTCTGGCCGGCGACGAGGCGCTCGTGCGCAACCTGCTGTTCGGCACACGCTTGGCCAGCGCGTTCGGCGCGTGCTCGCGCACCGGCTATCTGCCCGACATGTTCGGCCACATTGCGCAGATGCCGCAGATTCTGCGCGGCTGCGGCATTGACAGCGCCATCCTGTGGCGCGGCATCTCCGATGCAAGTCTACCGAGTGAATTTGTCTGGCAGGCGCCCGATGGCAGCCGCGTGCTGACCCATCGCATCAACGAGCGCGTCGGCTATGGCATCGGCTGGTTTGGCCAATGGCCGATCCACTCGACGTTTGGCATCAAGCTTGACCCCGCCGTGTTCAAACAACCGGCCGCCAAAGCCGAGTGGTTTGTCAAACTCGTCGAGCACATCGCCGCGGCCGCCACGACCGAGGTGGTCTATTATCCGCACGGCACAGATCACACCCTGCCAGACGCCGACACGTCCGCCTGGCTGCAGATCGCACGCACGCTGCGGCCCGAGTGGGAGATTCAACACGCGTCCTTTGACGAATATCTTGCCGCCCTGCGCGAGGCGACCCGCGAGGCAACCCTGCGCACCGTCAGCGGCGAACTGCGCAGTGTCAATCAGGTGCCCTTTACCAATGACCGGCCGGTACCGGTGAATTGTGTGCTGAACGGGATTCTGGCCACACGCATGGATGTCAAGCTGCGGCAGCATGCGTGCGAACAAGAGCTGCAATTCGCGACAGAGCCGTTGGTGGCGTTTGCCCTGCGCCATGCCGATGACGCGGCCCGCACCCGCATCACGCGCGTGCTGCAGCGCGCCTGGCGCGAACTGCTGCGCAATCAGCCGCATGACAGTATTGGCTGCTGCAGCACCGATGACGTGTTGCGCGACATGGTCACGCGCTATCGGCACTGCGCCCAGTATGCGCGGGTGGCGCGGGAAGACGCGCTCGAACTCTTGTTCGCGCAGCTCGGTTTCACGCCGACATTGCAAACCAAACGCCTGCAGTTCGCCGTGCTGCACGCCGCGCCGGTTGCCACGCCTGGCGGCGCCGTCGCAGATTTCCAGTTGCCCGCCACCGCCGGCAAGCCCGCCGCGTTTGCCCTCGCCGGCGCAAATGGCAAACCCATTCCGGCCGTGCTCGAAACAATGTCTGAAGAAAAGGAGTTCGCGGTGCGCATGGGCTGGTATGACGACCCAGTCTACACGGCGCGCATCAGTTTCGATGCCGGCGCGCAACCTGGTTATGCGCTGACGCCACTCACGCTGGTGCCAGGCAAGCGCATGCCGCAGCGCCGCTGGCGCGCCGTCAAATCCGCGGCGCTCGAAAACGACTTCCTGCGCGTTTGCATCAAACGCAACGGCACCGTCAATCTGCTCGACAAGCAGACCGGCACTGCCTATCGCGACATTCTTAGTTTTGAGGACGCCGGCGACGCCGGTGACACCTACACGTTTTCACCGCCAAAACGCGACACGGTCATCCGCGGCCTGTGCGCCGTCACCGCGCTTGAGCACGGCGGCGCTACGCCGGTCGTGCAGCGTGCGCGACTGTCGCTGCAACTCGTGCTGCCGTGCGCGCTGAATCCGCAGCACACGGCACGGGTGAAGACGCGGTGCCCTGTGTCAATCATGCTCGAATTCGCGCTGTGGGACAAGCACGCGCGCCTGGATCTGCATGCCACCGTGGACAACACCGCCAAAGATCACCGCCTGCGCCTGCTGGTGCACACCGGCGCGAAAACCACGCAGGTCTGGTCCGAAGGCCATTTCGACATCCAGCAGCGACCGCACGTCGTGCCGCCGCCGCCCAAGGACGCCTGGATCGAATCCGGCCCGACCGAGTTCAACAACAAGCGTTTCGTCGCCGCGTTCGACGGCACGCGCGGCTTGGCTGTCCTGCCCCAGGGCATGCAGGAACATCAATTGCTGCCGGCCCAGCGCGGCGCATTGGCCATCACGCTGCTGCGCTGCGTCGGACATCTTTCGCAAGAGAATATGCAAGCCCGCAAGACCAATGCCGGCCCGCCCATCGCCACACCGGACGCGCAGATGCAGGGCACCTGGCAGTATGCGCTCTCGATTTTGCCATGCACCTCGGCCGCGCAGCTCGGCGACGTGCAGCGCGCCGCGGCGCTGGTCAATGCGCGCACGCTGACGTTTGCCGGCACATTTGCCGGCAAAGCTCGCGCCATGTCGCTGATTGAAGTGGACGGCGCGGCGGTCTCTGCCATCAAACCCGCGGAAGATGGACACGGCATCATCGTGCGTCTGTGGAATGGCCTGGCCACGCCGCAGCATGCGCACATGCGCGTCCCCGGCGTGAAAGTCCGCGCGGCCGAACCGGTCTTACTGGATGAATCGCCGGACACGGCGGCGCCATCGCTCAAGGTTCAGCCGCATGCCGTCACGCTCACCGTACCGCCCAAGACAATCCGCACGGTCCGCCTGATCTTTTAAGAATTCTTTCGCCGCGAAAGAAGTAAGGGATTGGTTCTTTTTGACCCTTTTGCGCTTTGTGGCTGCGCAAAAACTGCCCGGCCCAGCGGACGCGGATTGTCGGGTGTGCCACGCGGGTGTTTTTCATAACCAAATGAAACATGTGCAGTTATATAGTTCAGACAGGACATTGACGCAATATGGTACCACAATACATACTATTGGCACGCGGCCTGCCTTTATCTTTTTAGTAGTAACACCTAACCCAACTGGATGCCAACAATGAAAACAAAGCTGAGTCTGACCATAGCCGGGACCCTCGCCCTCGTCGCGCTTTCTGTTTATGTCTATGCCGGCGGTGCAGGCTGCGGCAGCAGTGGCGCCTCCGCCAACGATCAAGCCGTCTGCAACGCGGCTGCCACAGCGCCCTGTAGCGCGGCCGCTAAGGCAGCCTGCGGCGACAAGTGCGCCAAGGCTGGCGCGGTGCCCTGTGACAAATGCCTGGCCAAAAAAGTTGCGCATGTGACCACCGATCAATTGGCCGACTTACTCGGCACGGTTGTGGTCGTGGATGCGCGCACCGCCAAGTATGACGATGGCAAGCGCATTCCGGGCGCAATCTCTGTGCCCGCCGACGCCACGCCGGAACAAATCACCGCAGCCTTGCCGGACAAGAGCGCCAAAGTTGTCGTCTATTGCACCGGCCCGAAATGCCCGGCTAGCGCCACGCTGGCGAAGACGCTGGTCCAAAACGGCTACACTGCCGTACACAAGTACCCTGACGGTATTGAAGGATGGGTTGCTGCTGGAGAGCCGACCACCCAAGCAACGCCGGCAGGGAAGTAACACAGCATCGTAGCTAACCCTACGGTAAGCGCGGACCCAACAAGCCCGCGCTTTTTTTTATTGCCAAGGATCGCGTTTCAAGTTTCCCGCGTCACTTTCCTGCGTCCGGCGTGCCCAGCAGCGCTTGCAGCGCGGCGCGCACATCTTCGCAGCCAACCAGCTTGACGCCCTGCCATTGCAGTTGCGCCTTGCCCTTCTCGCGAAATGATTTCAGGTTGTGGGCCGGCAAAATGCACTGCGCAAAGCCCAGCCGCTTGGCCTCCATCACGCGCCGCTCGATTTGACTGACCGCGCGCACTTCACCGCCCAAGCCGACTTCGCCGATCACGACCGTGTCGTCCGGCACCGGCCGGTCATAAAAACTTGAGGCGATCGCCGCCACACACGCCAAGTCAAGCCCTGGCTCGGTCAACTTGATCCCGCCCGCCAGACTGACGAACACATCCTGCGTGTTGACATGAATTCCGACGCGCTTCTCCAGCACCGCCAGCAGCAGCGTGATCCGATTCGCATCGACGCCGACCGCCTTGCGCGCCGGCATGCCGAAGGGCGAGCTCGCCACCAGCGCCTGCACCTCGATCAGCAATGGGCGCGTGCCCTCGAGCGCCGTGCCGACGGCCGAGCCGCTGCGCTGCGTCTGGCGTTGCGCCAAAAAGATTGCCGACGGATTCGGCACCTCGATCAACCCGCGCCCGGTCATCTCAAACACGCCGATTTCATCGGTTGAGCCAAAACGATTCTTGACTGCCCGCAAAATGCGATAAATGTTGTGGCGCTCGCCCTCGAAATACAAGACCGTGTCGACCAAGTGCTCGACCACGCGCGGGCCGGCGATTGCGCCGGTCTTGGTCACATGCCCGACAATCAGCACCGCGACATTGTGCTCCTTCGCAAAGCGCACAAGCTGCGCAGCACATTCGCGCACCTGGGTCACGCTGCCCGGCGCGCTCGGGTATTCGCTGTCGTACATCACTTGAATCGAATCAATCACGACAGCGAACGGCGTGACCCGTGCGACTTCTTCGAGGATCGCGCGAATATCGATGGCGGCCATCAACAAAATGTGCGGATTGTCGACCTGCAGCCGTTGCGCGCGCAATTTTGTCTGCGCCAGCGATTCTTCGCCGCTGACATACAACAAGGGCGCGTCCGCCGCCGCCAGTGCGTTGGCGGCTTGCAGCAAGATTGTGGATTTGCCGATGCCCGGATCGCCGCCGACCAGCACGACCTGGCCGGGAATCAAGCCGCCGCCGAGGATCCGGTCGAACTCCGCAATGTTGCTCTGCCGCCGCGCGCTTTCATCCAAAGAGACATCCTTCAGCGCAACCGATTGCGTCACCACACGCGGCGCGCCTTTCGTTTTCGTATCCGGCACAATTTCTGACAGCAACGTGTTCCATGATTGACAGGCCGGACATTGGCCTTGCCATTTCGCGCAGGCATGCCCGCACTCCTGGCAGACGTACTGCGTCTTTATTTTCTGTGCTTTCATGTAAATTCTTTCGCAGCAAAATAATTTATAATGTTGAATGTTCGATACTGTGCATCCAGTTTCAAGTTTCCAGTTTCAAGTTTCAAATTCATCGCCCGCGCACGCCATTCCACAGCAGTGTCTGCGCGCGCAACGCCAGACGCATGCCCGTCGCACGGCACAACGGCGCAAGCCATGTTGCGGCGCGCAGATGCTCCGCGCGGGTATGCGCCAGTGGCATCAAAAACAGCCGTTCGCGCGGGATCGCCAACGCCGTGAGGCGTTGCGCTGCCGCCTGGGCCTCGTCCGCATCGCGCACCACCACTTTTACTTGCACGCAATAGCCGCGCTGCACATACGCAGCCAGCACGTCGTCATGCCACACCGCCAGTTTCGGACTCAATGACAGTAAGTGTGGATTGCAGTCGACAAATAGTGTCGCGTTCGACTCAACCGTGACAATTGTGCCGATGCGCCGCAGCCCGGCGCACAAGGCGATCAGTTCATCGCCAGCCAGTGTCGGCTCGCCGCCGGTAATGACCACGTGCGCCGCCGGCGCCTGCCGCGCCTGCTCGATCAGTTGCGCGACGCTACACTCGCTGCCCGCAGTTGCATCCCAAGCATACTGGGTGTCGCACCAGCCGCAGCGCAGATTGCAGCCCGCCAGGCGCACAAACAGCGACGGCATGCCCAGCCAGATGCCTTCGCCCTGTAATGACGCAAATGTCTCGATGATTCGCATGCTGCCTATTGTAGTCCTTCCGCATGGTGGTGTCAAAGAGCGTTCTGCAATGTTTTCAGTTTTTGGTTTGCAGTGTTCGGTTTGCAGTGTTCGGTTTGCAGTGTTCGGTTTGCAGTGTTCGGTTTGCAGTGTTCGGTTTGCAGTGTTCGGTTTGCAGTGTTCGGTTTGCAGTGTTCGGTCTGCA
>Ga0268284_1000187_pt1 | contig 53817 bp, 38 predicted proteins | sample saktaG_14_FD_190137 | JGI IMG/M metagenome (GOLD analysis project Ga0268284, IMG submission 190137) | Saline water microbial communities from Sakinaw Lake, British Columbia, Canada - sak_2013_06_06_40m | ecosystem: Environmental > Aquatic > Non-marine Saline and Alkaline > Saline ...
TAACAACTCTGTTTAGTGCGAAATTTCTCATGTGGGAATCTCTGATTCTCACACGCCAGAACTCTGTGGAGTTCTGACTGTCCCAGCGAACCGTCTATCCGTGCGAGAGCCGTAAAGCAAAACCTGCGAGTTTTGCATGTTCTGCAAAGCAGAACAAAACCTCGGGCTCAAGCCAACAGGCTTGTGCAACGTAACAACGTTGCTTTTAGTCCGAAGGTTAGGGGAGAGGACGCTTCCTCTCACGTGTGAGAACTTTCAGTTCCCACAGGCTCGAGCGACGGTTCGCTGTTATCTATCTCCCCTCTTCAAGCGCCGCCTGCGCTGCTGTCTGACTCTCTTTCCTGCTCTTCTTCTTGATAATATCTTTTATCCAGTCTTCTTCTTCAAACAAGTATCTTGGCAGGAATGTCTTCTTATATGTGTCGTAGAATTCCATCATGTTGAAGTTCTCTATTATGTCCTTGAAGTCTTCTCTTATCTTAACTATCAGGCTTCTTGTCTTTATCTTGCTGGGCGATTCTATGTCTATCTCCATGTCCCAGTCTCCCACTGTCTTGTTGGTCGTAATCACCTCTTTTGTCATCTGCAAGAATCCTTTCAGATGTGTTTCTCTTTCCTGGCTGAGATTGTGCAGTTTCAAAAAGAGCCTGTATTTATTGAGCTCCAGCTTGTTGGTGTCTGTGCTGTACTTGAATCCTCTTATGATCTTTCTTTTCTTGAGCTTTTTCATTATGCTCTTGGCTGTCTTCACATTCATCTTTGACTTGACGGCCAGGTGCGTGAATCTTATCTTAGGGTTTTCCAGCAGGTTCTTGATTATCATCATCTCATTCTTGTCCAATTCTTCTCTTGGCCGGTCTCCTCCTATCAGTACGTGGCTTCTTGCCATCTTTCCCAATTCTTGGTTTTTCAGCAATAATAGAGGAGGGTAGATGTATGTCACAAGGTTTAATATTATCTTGTGGTTGTTCATCGTAGGGAACAGGTCTGTTATCTTCTTCAGTTCCTTGTTGAATCTTGAGGGATTGGGAGAGAGCATCTCTATTGCCAGGTCGTATTCTCCGCTGAGCTCATATATTGATGTTATGTATCTGTTCTCATGAAGTTCGGTTATTATGCGGGCCTTGTCTTTCTCTCCTATGTATCCTCCTTTGAAGTAGACCCTGAAAAGTATGAGCCCGAAGTATGAGTAGTCGAATATGCAGTATGGCTGCTTGATTATCTGCTCTTTTTCCAGTGTGCTGATGGAATATTTCAGCCTTTGAGAGCTTTTCTTCAGTGCTTGGGATAGTTCTCTTATCTTTCTTCTGCAGTTCTCAGAATAAAGGAATACTAGGTCATAATCATGCTTTTTAACCATAACACCTATATTTTTGTACTAATTAATAAATTTTGTTGTTTTTTTGGAAGAAAATAAAGAAAATGTCTTAGTTAACTATAAATACGCGTAAGTATAGTTGGTTGTTATGGTGGAACTAACTAAAGATAACTTGTTCATGGAAGTGCTTAAACACTATTATCATTCTGTAGTCATGCCCACATACCAGAACTCTGACCTGAAAGAGGCAGTATCATCAGGCGTCGAGAAAGGGAATGCCGGAACACTGATGTTTTTTGACGGAAAAAAAGTCTTGGGAAGAATAGCTAAAATGCTGACAACCAACCTGGAGGAATCTGTCGTGCTGGATCAGACTGTCAAGGATTCTGATGCCCTTGAGAAAGTCCTTGATTTCTCATCTCCTTGTCATGACAGCGACTTAGTTTATACTTATAACTCCGAAGAGCAGAAGATGACTGGGCTAAAGGCCAGCCTCCTGAACGGCCATATTCTCAACTACTTCGGCATTGGAAAGAATTATGTCAACAACCTCCTGAAAGAGATGCTCCCTGAAGATTTCATATCGCCAGATTATAAGGCCAATCCTGTGACTAGATCAGGCAATAGGACAAAAATCGCAGTTACCACCCTTAACCGTTTCCGTGTTAATCCTTTCGGAAAAGATAAGGTCAGGGCCATAATGATAAAGGACAGTGTATATAATCCTAAAATAGGCGAAGGCGGCCTCACAGGAAAAGTTGTCGAGCTGAGCAGCAAGGGCATAGTGCAAGAAGCGTATTTCTACAAGGAGGATGCTTCGGAATCATCATCCTCATCACCCCCTGTAATCCCGGGCAGCGACATTAAGTGCGTTTTGAAGACCTACGCCCCATCAAAGAAAGGCCCTGTGTGCACAGGAACTAGCTATCTCTCATTCGAAAATGATGATTATAAATTAACGCCAACTAAGATAAGCCAACAAGCATACGCCCCTCTAACCACCCCCCGGAGGACGTATCAACCAGCAGTAACAGCAGCATAAATTGTTTACTATTTCTCCCTAATTGCTGCTTGTGCTGCCGCTAATCTCGCAATCGGCACTCTGTAAGGCGAACAACTGACATAGTCCAGTCCTATGCGATGACAGAACTCGACCGAGCTTGGCTCTCCTCCGTGCTCTCCGCAGATTCCGCATTTCAGCTTTGGCTTGACTTTTCGTCCTTTCTCGACAGCAATCCTCATGAGCTCTCCTACTCCTTCTTGGTCCAGTGCCTGGAATGGGTCTCGCTTGTATATCCCGAGATCAACGTACTTGCCTAGGAACTTGCCTGCGTCATCTCTGCTAAGGCCGAGTCCCATCTGTGTCAAGTCATTAGTCCCGAAAGAAAAGAAGTCTGCTTCAGTCGCTATCTCGTCTGCAGTTATCGCTGCTCTCGGCACTTCTATCATGGTCCCGATGGTGTACTCGATCTTAATATTTCTTTCCTTCATGACTTCCTCAGCCACCTTGATGATGAGATCTTTCTGAAGTTTCAATTCCTTGACAATGCCCACGAGCGGCACCATGACTTCAGGGATTACGTCGATGCCTTTCTTCTTCACCTCAGCCGCTGCTTCAAAGATTGCCCGTGCCTGCATCTCAGAGATCTCAGGGAATATTATTCCTAAGCGGCATCCGCGATGGCCTAGCATTGGGTTGAACTCATGTAGCTCTTCAACCTTTGACTTTATCTTCTCAACCGGCACGTTCATCTCCTTTGCCAATTCTTCCTGGTCTTCAGGAGTGTTTGGCAGGAACTCGTGCAACGGAGGGTCAAGCAGTCTGATAGTAACTGGCAATCCTTTCATCTCAGTAAATATGCCGACAAAATCTCCTCGCTGCATAGGAAGAAGCTTAGACAATGCTTTTTTTCTTCCTTCGAGAGTCTCTGCCACTATCATCTCTCTCACTGCTTTTATCCTGTCGCCTTCAAAGAACATGTGCTCAGTCCTGCATAGCCCTATTCCTTCTGCTCCAAATCCTCGAGCGACTTTTGAGTCGTGAGGAGTGTCTGCGTTGGTCCTGACTTTCAATCTTCTGAAGCCATCAGCCCATTTCATTATGATAGCGAAGTCTCCGCTCATCTCAGGGTCAACAAGAGGTATTTTTCCATCAAAGACTTCTCCTGTGCTTCCGTCAAGCGTCAGGAAATCTCCTTCTTTCAAAATAACATCCTGGATGATGAGCTTTTTCTCATCTTCTTTCACTTTGATATCGCTGCATCCTGAGACGCAGCACTTGCCCATGCCACGAGCAACAACAGCCGCGTGAGAGGTCATCCCTCCGCGAGCAGTCAGTATTCCTTGCGCTGCGTTCATTCCTTTGATGTCTTCAGGGCTTGTCTCTGTCCTTACAAGAATGACTTTCTCTCCTTTTGCAGCAGCCTCTTCTGCCCTCTCTGCATTGAAGACAATGCTTCCGACGACAGATCCTGGCGATGCAGGCAATCCTTTAGCCAATAACTTCGCTCTTTTGCGAGCGATCGGGTCGATTGTCTTGTGTAATAATTGGTCAAGCCCGTCAGGACTGACTCGCAGCACAGCAGTCTTCTCATCAATCAATTTCTCTTTTACCATGTCGACTGCGATCTTAACAGCAGCGTGAGTTGTTCGCTTGCCGTTCCTTGTCTGGAGCATGTAAAGCTTTCCTTCCTGTATTGTGAACTCCATGTCCTGCATGTCCTTGTAGTGCTTCTCAAGCTTTTCCCTGATAGCGACAAGTTCAGCGTACTGCTTTGGCATCTTTTTGTTCAGGTCTGATATGTGAAGAGGAGTTCTTATTCCTGCGACAACATCCTCTCCTTGCGCGTTCATCAGGTATTCTCCGTAGAACTCATTCTTGCCGGTTGCCGGGTCTCTTGAAAAACATACTCCTGTGCCTGAGGTTTCTCCCATGTTGCCAAAGACCATTGATTGGATGTTGACAGCAGTCCCGAGCAGTCCGTGGATGTTATTGAGTTTCCTGTAAGTTATTGCTCGCTCATTGTTCCATGAATTGAAGACCGCATTGATTGACAGCTTCAATTGATCCCAGGGCTTTTGCGGGAAGTCCTTGCCAGCATGCTTCTTAACAACTTCTTTGTACTTGGCGACGACCTTTTTCATGTCAGAAGCGTCAAGCTCCGTATCATAATTCACTCCTTTAGTCTCCTTGGCGTTCTCAAGCACTTTTTCGAAAGAGCGGCGCTCGACCTCCATGACTACATCGCCGAACATCTGTATGAATCTCCTGTAAGAGTCCCAGGCAAATCTCTCGTTGCCTGTCTTCGCAGCCATCGCCACAACAGTCTCGTCATTCATCCCGAGGTTCAAGATGGTATCCATCATTCCTGGCATCGATGCCGCTGCTCCGCTGCGAACTGACACCAATAATGGATTCTTTGCATCTCCGAACTTCACATCCATCTCATTCTCAAGCTTTTCAACATTCTTTTTTATCTGTTCTTCGAGCTCTGCCGGCCAATTCTTCTCATGGCTGAAATAAGCGCAGGACTCTGTTGTTATCGTGAAGCCAGAAGGCACAGGTATGCCGATATTGGTCATCTCAGCAAGGTTAGCGCCCTTTCCGCCGAGCAATTCTTTCATTGACTTGTCACCTTCAGAAAAAAAGTACACGTATTTCTTAACCATTTTTCGTTCCTCCTCAAGACCTGGTTTTTCGACTACCAGATATAACAATCATACCTTTGCAGACAAAGGGGCGGTTTATATATTTTACGAAAGGATGGGAAGTTGAAATAGGGTATATTGCGACGTCACATAAACCGCGCCTTAATCGCGTGAGAATAGGATGCTGGCGCGCTCGACGAAAAATAGTCGACCAGTTTAGTTTCACATCTTTATTCCAAGCTTCTTATATCCTTTCTTCTCAATGTATCTGAAGAACTCTTCCTCTGAGTTGAACATCTTGCTGATTATGTGTTTCTCGAACGGGCCGTGATAGGCTTTTGGAGATATCATGAGCACCTCTTTGCTTGTGTCAAAAGCGTGGTTTATCTCTGTCATCACTCCTGCTGAGAACACAAGGTTTGGTAGGTAGTAGACGACGATCTTTGAGGCCTTGCCTGTGAACCATCGGAGGTCCCGCAGCACTGTCTGGGCTGCCTCTGCCTGGTTGAACTCACGAGAAAGCTCTATGCTCCTCGGGGTTATGACCGCGAAATATTCCCCCATCCTCGCGACAAAATCATCAATCTTCTGCTTGTCAGCATCAGTCTTGATGTTGCTCATGGGAAAGCTCGCATAGATCAATTCTGCTTCCGGCTTGAACATGAGCTTATAGAGAAGCCCTTTTGCTTCTCGCCTCGGAAGTATGAAGTGAGGCTTGCTAAGCACCTGCGACCAGCCGATGGTCGTATTGACCTCAACGTTCTGCCAGGCAAGAATCTCGTCAATGCTAAGCTCCTGCTCTCCGAACTGCTTTGATGAGTCTAGGTTCTTCTTCAGCATCGGAGCGTTATCTATGAGAGTGATGAACATGTCAGGATTCAAATCTTTTAAATATTCCCAGTTGAAAGCGTTCGAGAAATTCTTTTTCCAATAGAAAGTGGCGTGACCTGAGATTATGATGTGTTTGTGCTTCTTCGTCTCCTTCTTCAGCTCTTTGATGATGTTCTTGATTGCCAAGGCCCTGAATTCCTCGTCGATGTTCAAAACGTTCTCAGGAATGAACTTGGCGCCGAGATCTGACTTTAGCTGCTTCATCAGCAAGTCGCCCATGGAGATGACCTTCACATTCTCCCCGTTCTTCTTGGCAAGCCCTATGGCTTCCTCAATGAATCCTCTCTTGTCGCACTCCGATATCGCTGTCAGGAAAACCTTCATGAACATCACCTTTTAGTTATATTCTGGGAATTGTTTTTAGGTTAAAAAGCTTTCTAATGATGATCTCTTCAGAATCCAAAAAGCTTCTTTTGCGATTCCTTCTTCGCTGCGTTCTTCCAGGAGGCCCAGCTCTTCCTGAAAAAATCATACTTATCATAATTCTTCTTGCTGAACTCGACAGTTCTCGGGTCTGCAGGATAGCCGCTGCCGAACTCAACATTATGCTTCTTTTTCAAGGCCTCAATCTCCGCGTCCCTCGCGACCTTGGCAAGGATGCTTGCGGCGCCGACGACTAGGTACTTGTAGTCTGCTTTGTGCTCGACTACAAGCTCAGTCTTTGTGGTCAGCTTCGCCTTCAGATAATCAGTGTAAGCCTTTGGGTTCGCGCTCGGACAGTCGATGAAAGCCTTGCCAGGCTTATGCTTGTTAAGCAAGCTGATGGAGGCATCTGCCTCCAGCCAGTTGAGGTTGGTGTTTTCGCTCTCAACAGCAGCGTCAATCTGCGCCGGAGAGAGCTTGACAAGCTCAAACTTGCAGATCTTTTTCAGCTCAGAAGCGATTCTCTCCCTTTGTCTTGGAGCTATAAGCTTAGAATCCTTGACACCCAGAGCCTTGAGCTTGTGCTCGTCCTTCTCGTCGATGCAGGCGATGCCGACAACAAGAGGACCTATCATAGGCCCTCGGCCTGCCTCGTCGATACCAGCGATGATCATAACAGCTAGGCGTCAATTCGATTATATAAAGTTAATTGAGAATCATGGGCTGATGTGAATTGCCGGCAGTGGAGCTTGATACGGAAGAAGCCGATTCTATTTTATATTTCCATATGTGCAGTTGTTGAGATAAGCGATTATGGCTTTCTGCTTATCTTCAGGCGTTCCCCTGTTTGTGTTTAAGAATTTCATCCAGGCATTTCGTTCGTGATTAAGGATGCCTTCTTCCCAGACACAGAAAGAGCCTGCTTTTCTTGCATCTATCTGCTTTGCACCATCAGCCAGTCCTTTGTGCTCGTCAAATTGATAAACAAAATTCTTGAGTAATATTTAATATTGGTTGTCCCACACAGCTACGTTTAACACATCTTCTGATTGTATCGCAAAGCCGAGTCCGGCCAGTGTAGGTATCTTTTTTTTGTTTACTTCTTGCTCTAGGAATGATCCTAGCTGGTCTGCTCTTGAAAACTGAGGTGGATAAATGAATTCATACGGTTGGTCTATCCTGTGCATCAGATACATCTTAAGGATAAGGTCGTATGTCGGTTCTTGAGAATGTCTTTTGCTAGGCTTGAAATGTTCCATGTACCCTAGTGGAAGCGCCACTCTCGTGACGTGCTCATATTCTCTTGAGAATACTCCTGACTTGCTAAGGTCTCCCTGAGGAATAAATCGTTCCATGTTACTACCATTATGTAGTTAATTGTTTATAAAGTTTTCGGTTCTCCAGGCTATATTACAGTCTCAGGATATGTTTAAGCTCATCAACATCCTTTGCTCCCAGCCTTTACCTCGCTCGCTGTTGCTCGCTTCAAAGCCTGGGGAAATGATTAGTGTGGAACATTCAACTTCGTTGAAGTTCCACTCCCTGTGGCTAGTCAGAATATTATGCTTTTGAGCTCATCAACATCCTTTGCCCCGCTGATCTTGTCCCGCATCACAGTACTGCCCTTCATGCCTGTTGTGAAGTGCTGGCAATGGAGCTTGACCCTGAAAAAGCTGACTCCGTGCTTGTCTGCCATGAAAAGATATTTCTTAATCATCTTCCGGCGGATATCATCATCCAAAGGATTGTAATGCTTCTTTCTCAGATAATCGTTCATCTGCTGGAACACTAGCGGGCTTTTCATCGCGGCCCTTCCTATCATGACGTAGTCGCAGCCTGTCTCGTCGAGCATCTTCTGCGCTTGTGTAGGGCTGTAAACGTCGCCGTTGCCAATCACAGGGATCTCGACAGCCTGCTTCACCTGCTTGATGATATCCCAATCAGCCTTTCCAGAATAAGCTTGCGGCACAGTCCTCGGATGCACAGTGATTGCTGCAGCCCCTGCTGCTTCGCATATCTTTGCGACTTCTACCGCGACGATGTGCTTTGAGTCAACTCCGCTCCTGATCTTGACAGTGAAAGGAGTGTTGAGCTTGCCTGTGCAAGCGCTGACAATCTCCTGTATCCTGCTCTTTCTGAGCAGAAGCGCTGCTCCTGAGCCCTGCTGGATTATCTGCCTCGCAGGGCAGCCCATGTTGAAATCAATCACGTCAGGCTTGAACTTCTCCTCGACAAAAAGAGCAGCCGCAAGGATGCTCTCAGTGTGCTGGCCGAACAATTGGATGCCGAAAGGACGCTCCTCGTCGACAGTGTCGATCATCTTTATCGTAGCGCCGTTGCCGCGCGCCAGCGCAGGAGAGCTAATCATCTCAGTAAACGTCATGCCGCAGCCATACTCCTTGCAAAGAAGACGGAAAGCTACATCATTCACGCCAGCCATGGGGGCGAGGATTGATTTTGAGCTTAGTTTTGGGAAAAGCATGATTGTTAGAATGGTTCCGTCCTTTATTAATGTTTTTAGAGCACTGGTCAAATCTGAAAGATTTGTGTTCGGCACTGGACATGTCGACGCAAAGGATATTAACCAGTATAAGTGTATTAACGTCATGATTTGTAAAGAATTAAAAATTCCTACCACGATAACTTCTGATTTAGCTTATCTTTGCGGTGTTTTTGCTGGTGACGGAAGCATAAATATAAGGAAAGAAAAATATGAATACTCATTAAAATGCGTTGGTAATCCTGCTGATGAGAAAGAATTTTATTTGCAAATCATCAAGCCAATTTTCAAAAGAGTTTTTTGTCATGCTCTTGAAATAAGATCTTTTGATAAAGATACAACCTTCGGATTTCGTGTATTTTCAAAAAAACTTGTTACCTATTTGATTGAAGTCATTGGTTTGCCGTGCGGAAGAAAATATGATTCATTAGACATCCCTGCTGTTTTCTTTAGAGATGAAATTCTTTTACTCAACTTTATCCGCGGGGTTTTTGATACTGATGGATGCATCTGCTTCAAGAGGAAATACAGGGCCGTGCCTTATTATCCTGTGATATCTTTATCTTCTAGAAGTCCGGTTTTTATTAAGTCTATATCTTCAGTTCTTAAAGGCTTAGGATTGAAAGTGTTTGAATTGTACGATTATAAGTTAAAAGATGTTAGAGCTAGCGGTGGATTTACTGTGATAAGCAGAATAGACTTGAATGGTCAAAAAAATCTTGTGCTATGGACAAAAAAGATAGGTTTTTTGAGTCCGAAACATTCGAATAAGATTAAAAAATATTGGAAGGAAAAATAGCGGGGGGTGGATTTGAATTCGGCAACAGATCCTTCCTTGCTGTTTCCACCGACCTCCGGGTTATGAGCCCGACGGGCACTCCTAGCTGCCCTACCCCGCTATCAGTATTCTCGAGTTATCCTCGTTGCTTTAAAAAGCTTCCGCCAAATTACGGCAAAGAAATGACAAAAAATTTATAATATCATCATCCCTGCTCATTCTCAAACGATAATAGTAGCATTGTTGAGGGTGATAATATGAGCGCAATCAAATCAGTCATGGCAAGGGAGATTCTTGATTCTAGGGGCAACCCGACGATAGAAGTCGATCTTTTCACAGAGGATGGAATGTTTCGAGCGGCAGTGCCTTCTGGCGCCAGCACCGGAGTGCACGAGGCCTTGGAGCTCCGGGACGGAGATAAGTCCCGCTATGGAGGGAAAGGAGTGCTGAAGGCCGTCGAGAACGTTAACATCAGGATCGCTCCGCTCGTCAAAGGAATGGACGCGACAAAGCAGTCTGAGCTTGACAAGAAGATGATAGACGCTGACGGAACAGAGGTAAAGAGCAAGTTTGGCGCCAATGCAATTCTTGCAGTATCAATGGCTGCTTGCAGGGCTGGCGCCGCCGCAAAGAAAATGCCTCTTTACAAGCACATAGCAGATCTCGCAGGGGTGAATGAGTTCGTGCTTCCAGTCCCCTCATTCAATGTCATCAACGGTGGCTCGCACGCAGGCAATAAGCTTGCCATGCAGGAGTTCATGATACTTCCTGTCGGAGCAAAGAACTTCAGAGAGGCTCTTCGGATGGGAGCAGAGTGCTATCACTCGCTAAAGAAAGTCATAAAGGAAAAGTACGGTGGCGACGCAGTCAATGTCGGAGACGAAGGAGGATTCGCTCCAAACATCCAGGACAACAGGGAAGGGCTCGAGCTCATAAAGACAGCGATAAAAAACGCTGGCTACGAGGGAAAAGTCAGGATAGGCATGGATGTGGCTGCTTCAGAGTTCTACAAGGACGGAAAATACGACCTTGACTTCAAGAACCCGAAAAGCGACGGAAGCATGAAGAAGACTGGCGACGAAATGATAGAGCTATACAAGACATTTACCGACGACTACAAGCTTGTATCAATCGAAGACCCATTTGACCAGGACGACTGGGAGAGCTATCCGAAGCTCACAGCAGCAGTCTCAAAGACAACCCAGATTGTCGGAGACGACTTGCTTGTGACAAATCCGAAGAGGATAAAGAGAGCCATTGATGAGAAAACATGCGACTCTCTCCTGCTGAAAGTGAACCAGATTGGCAGCGTGACCGAGGCCATAGAAGCCTGCAAGCTCGCTCAATCAGCTGGCTGGGGCGTCATGGTAAGTCATCGCAGCGGAGAGACTGAGGACACTTTCATAGCAGACCTTGTCGTGGGCTTGAAGACTGGCCAGATAAAGACAGGAGCACCCTGCAGGAGCGAACGCCTCGCGAAATATAACCAGCTCATGAGAATCGAAGAAGAGCTCGGAAATAACTGCAGATATGCCGGTGAGAAATTCAGGAGGCCTTGAGTCAGCATGCATAGCGCGAAGCACAAGGTCATACTTGTCATCAGGGATGGTTGGGGACAACGCGAGGAGAAGAATCACAATGCCATATTTGAGACTCCGACTCCGAATACCGACGGGCTGATGAGAGAGTATCCTCACACGCTCATAGACACTTCTGGAGCATCAGTAGGCCTACCTGCGGGCTATCAGGGCAACTCAGAAGTAGGTCATATGACTATTGGTAGCGGAAGGATAATATTCCAGAGCCTCCCAAGAATAAACAAGTCGATAGCTGACAAGAGCTTCTACAGGATTCCAGAGTTCCTTGAGGCGATCGATAACTGCAGGAAGCACGACACAAAGCTACACATCATAGGCCTTCTCCAGGTCGAGGGAGTGCACAGCCACAAAGACCATCTCTACGCCTTGCTTGAGCTCTGCAAGCTGAACGATTTCAAGGATGTGTGGGTGCATGTTATCACCGACGGCAGGGATGCGCCTGTGACTGCCAGCGAAGGCCACTTGGCAGAGCTTGAGGCGAAACTCAGGTCGCTTGGGTTCGGCAAGATAGCAAGCATCTCAGGAAGATACTATACTATGGATAGGGATAAGCGCTGGGACAGGATAAAGAAAGCCTATGACTGCATCGTGAACGCAGAATGCGACGACACATTCCTTGACGCGCTAGAGAAAGTCAAAGTCTGCCATGCAAAGGGCGAGACTGATGAGTTCATAATCCCTAGGAGAGCCGAGGACTATCTTGGAGTCCGGGAGCATGACTCAATAATATTCTATAATTTCAGGACCGATCGGACGCGAGAGCTGACGCAGGCTATAGTTGAGGACAAATTCGATGGCTGGGAAAGAAAACCCTTGAAAGTCTTCTACGTTGCCATGACCCCGTTCTATAATCCGATGGACGCTCACGTGGCTTTCAAGGACCAGAGCACAAAAAGATTGCTCGGGGACATCATCTCTGAGAACGGGCTCAAACAGCTTCGCATCAGCGAGACAGAGAAATACGCCCATGTGACTTTCTTTTTCAACTGCCAGCGCGAAGAGTCATTGCCAGGCGAGGAGCGGATACTTGTCCCTTCGCCGAAGGTCGCCACCTATGACTTGCAGCCAGAGATGAGCGTTCGCGAAGTTACAGACAAGCTCGTAGAAGAGATAGGAAAAGAAAAATTTGATTTCATTGTCACAAATCTTGTGAACTGCGACATGGTGGGGCACACAGGCATTGTCGAAGCGATAAAAAAAGCAGTGGCTGCCGTGGACGAGAGCACAGCAAGGATTGTCAAGGCAGGCCTTGAGCACAGCTACACCCTTCTTATCTTTGCCGACCACGGCAATGCTGAGGACCAAACTGAAAAATGGAGGACCAGCCACACCCTGAACAAGGTGCCATTCCTGTTGGTGAGCAGCGACGAAGAGCTGAAGAAAGCCAGCCTAAGAAAAGACTCAGGGCTGCAGGACATCGCGCCGACAGTCCTTGGGCTCATGGGCCTTCCTGTACCGGAAGAGATGACGAGCAAGAGCATTCTGCTCTGATTCACCACAATCTTTTCTCCAGGAATTCTAGGACTTCATCACGAGTTTCTTTATCTTTATCTTTCTCTTGATCAGGCTCTTTTGTTCCTTTCGCTTCATCTTTTTTCTTTTTTTCAGCGCCGCTGGAAACATCGCCTGCCGCCCTCAAGGATTTCTCATTGATATTATTTGCGTGCATCTCATGGTCTGCTCCGTGCCTATAAAGCCAGCGTTGTTTCTCAAGGTATTCCTGGACCTCGTCAGGGATATCTTTCCTGCTTTCTGTTTTTGGCTCTGCCGCTGAAACTTTTGCCTTCTTCTTTGCTCTGAAGACATGCTCAAGGTCACGGAATTCTCCACCATCCCTGATCTTTTTTGAGCGCTCCTCCTTTTCCTGAAGCTTAGCCATGTCAAATATCTTCTCATCAACCATTTTCTTGAAGTCAGTTATTGATTCATTGAGTATATTTGTGACTTTCTTTTCATTCAGGAACTCGGTGTATATGACATAATCAGCCTCGTTCTTGTACAATGCCAGTGCGTCCTTCAGCCTTTTCGCTGTCGCTATGACTACTGCCTTAGGGCTTTCTTTTTTTATCTCCCTTATTATAGTCTTATTATCATCAATATCTGTGTGGCTCGACACTGCGACTTCCACTTTGCTGAAATTGATGTGGTCAAAGAAATCAGGGTTGTTTATCGATCCGTAGATGCATTTTATTCCTTCTTCTTTCAATAGAGCTATGTTTTCAGGGTCGTTGTCTATCACAGCGATTTTCTTCCCTTTGCTCCTGTATTTCTCCAGCAGTTCCCTGTCAAGGTCGTAATAGCCGAAGAATATCACTTCGCAGCCAGGATCTGTAGGTGTGAGCTTAACTTCCTTTGTCAAGAATTTCTTGTCCAACCTTTTCATGTAAGGCTCAATCCACTTGAATATCTCCTTGCCATATTTGATCAGGTAAGATGAGAATATCATCGATGCGATGACTGATATTATCGCTATAGAGTTCATGCTCGGCCCGATAGCTCCGCTTATGACTCCTCCTGCCAGAATTATTATGCCGAATTCGCTCATCTGCGAGAGATATATGCCTGAATAGAACGATGTCTTGAGGTCATACCCTCTCATCCTGAAAGTGATGTATATTATTATCGGCTTCAGCACCAGGCTTAGCAAGCACAGCAATGCGATGAAAAGCATCACCCTGAGGTCCAGGTTTAGCCGCATCTGGAATCCTAGGCCGACAAAGAACAGCATGTTGAAAAAAGTCACTAAGGGCCTGAGCCTGGCCAGAATCTCTGATTTGTAGAGGGTGTTTGCCAGGACTACACCTCCTATAAAAGCGCCTATTGTTGTGGAATATCCTAGCATCGGCGCGAGCACCACGAAAATGAAGCAGACTCCCAGGCTCACAAGAAATAGGAGCTCAGGATATCTGCTGGACAGCTTAAGAGGTGTGTTGAGCAGATATTTTGCGAGTATGAATGCGATAAGCACAAGCGCCACTCCTTGCACAGGCACAAGCGCTATCTTCAAAAGAGAGCTCTCTTTCAAGATGCTGAGGACTGTCAATATTATTATCGCAAAAACATCTTGCATTATCAGTATGCCAAGCGTCATCTTGCCATAGAGTTCATTGGTCTCTTTCTTATCATCAACCCATTTTGCGACGAGGAGGGTGCTTGAGAAAATGAAAAGGATGCCTAAGTAAATGCTTTCTATGAGCGCGAATCCGAAGACGAACCCGAGCCCGAAACCGGCCGCGAAGAATATCATTGACTGGAGCAAGGTGACTATCAAGATGTCTTTCCCAAGGTACTTGAGGCTTTTAAGGTCGAACTCGATACCCATGAGGAAAAGCAGGAATGTGATTCCTATCCCAGAAAAAAGCACCACGCTCTCTTTCAGGGAAACATTGGAGACGAAGAGCATGGCAAAGGCCATCCCGGCGATGACATAGCCCAGGATTATCGGCTGCTTGAGAATCTTTATTATGAAGGATATGACCATGACTATTATCAGGAGAATGCCGAACATCTGGATGAAATCAAGCATCAAATCCCTCTTTTAACCTAAAACTGAACAGGTCATGCCTATTCAGCAGGATTTATCAATTTTGTGATAAATATAGTGATAATCTAACAATAGTATCATAGTATAATCTATAAAACAATAAGATTAATAAACCATCCCCTCTGGTGTGATAGGTAACTGATGGGCTTTGAGTGCTTGAGTGAAAAAGAGGCGAGGGATAAGCTTTCAGAGTGCGGCTTCAATGAGCTTAGGGAGATGGCTCATGTTTCTCCTCTGCGAATCCTTGCGAGGCAGGTGAAGAAGAACATAGTAGTCTATCTGCTATTATTCGCGATGATGATATCTTTCTTTGTTGGCAAGAACATAACTGCTTTCACAATCCTTGGAGTGCTTGTGGTGGTCATATTTGTGGGTTTTTTCCAGGAGTACAAGGCTGAGCGGGCCATTGATGCGCTGAAGAAGATGATAATGCCTGTCTCAATTGTCATCCGCGACGGCAAGGAAAAAGAGATTCCCACAAAGGAGATTGTTCCTGGAGACATAATCCTTCTTCGGACTGGCGAGAAAGTGCCTGCTGACTGCGTCATCCTTGATGAGAAAGAGCTCAGGATGAACGAGTCAGTTCTTACAGGTGAGTGCAAAGAGATACGCAAGACAGCAGCTGATGATCCGAACAAGCACGAAGACATCAACATGGTCTTCATGGGAACTTTTGTGACTGGTGGAAAGGCCACTATCAGGGCAGTCCACACAGGCATGAACACTCGATTCGGAAAGATAGCAGGAATGATATCTGAAGCGGAAAAAGAGCTTCCGCTTCAGGGAAAGGTCAATGCTCTCATAAAATACATGATTTTCGTAGCAATAGTTGCCTCTTTGCTCACAGGAGCGATAATGATTCTCAGAAATCTTCCTTTTTCTTATTCTCTATTTGTAGAGACTCTGATGGTATCTCTCGCTCTTTCAGTCGCAGCCTTTCCAGAAGGATTCCCTGTGGTTCTCATAACTGCCTTGGCTTCAGGAGCTCATAGGATGGCAAAGAAGGATGCGATAGTCAACAGGATGTCAATCATAGAGACATTGGGAGAGACAACAATAATCTGCTCTGACAAGACAGGAACCATCACCACCGGCGAGATGACTGTCAAGAAGATATTCTTTGACAACAAGATGATAGACGTCGGAGGAGTAGGCTATGAAGGCCATGGAGATTTCACTTTTGAGAGCAAGAAGATAATCCCTGCCAAGCATCCATCCCTAAGCCTTATGCTCAAGGCCGCTGTGCTTTGCAACGACTCAAGGATTGAGAGGAAAGGTGTTGACATGCAATTTGTCGCATACGGCAGTCCTACAGAGTCAGCCCTGCTTGTGCTAGCATCAAAGACAGACCTCTTCAAAGAAGACCTGAAGGCTAAAAGGATTGAGGAGATACCTTTCAGCTCTGAGCGCAAGATGATGTCTGTGCTTGTGAATGATGGCAAGAATAATCTTGTCTATGCGAAAGGAGCGCCGGAAGTGCTCCTGAAGAAATGCAAGTTCATCAGAGCCAACAATAAGACTGTGAAGCTCACCAGCAAAGAGAGAAAAAAAATCCTCTCAGCTACCCGTAAGCTGGCAGGCCAGAGCTATAGGACTATCGCGCTTGCCTATAAAGCCACAAAGACTGTCAACGCGAAAAAGATAGAGGAAGGGCTGATCTTCCTTGGAGTATTGGGAATTGATGATCCTCCAAGGGAAGAAGTCAAAGAATCCATTGCGCTCTGCGCCTCTGCAGGCATAACAGTCAAGATGATAACAGGCGACAACAAGGAGACGGCTCAGGCCATTGCAGAGCAGATAGGATTGAAAGGAGAGATACTCCTTGGAGAAGAGCTTGATGAGCTCAGCGATGAAGAGCTATCAGAGCAGGTTGACGGAATAGCGATATTCGCCAGGGTCAGGCCAGAGCACAAGCTAAGGATAGTGAAGATCCTCAAGCAAAAAGGAGAGATAGTCACCATGACCGGAGACGGAGTGAACGACGCACCAGCGCTGAAAGAAGCGCACATAGGGGTCGCCATGGGAAAGAACGGCACAGACGTCTCAAGGGCATCAGCAGACCTCATACTGAAGAACGACCATTTCTCTACGATTGTCGATGCTGTGAAGGAAGGACGCACCATATTTTCCAACATACAGAAATTCTCAGCTTACCAACTGTCAATCAACGCTGCTCAGATAGGGATAATATTCTTTTCAGTCCTGTTAGGATTGCCTCTGCCGCTCATAGCAATACAGATACTTCTCATGAACATAATATCTGATGAGATAACAGCCATATCCCTCTCATTCAACCCCTACTCAAAGGACGTGATGAACATAAAGCCAAGAAAAAAAGTCCCTCTCATAAACAGGTCGCAGTTCCTGATGATCATGATAGCAGGCCTTGTGATGACCGCCGGAGCATTATTAGTCTTCAATTACGTGTATCTAATAAGGGGAGAGACCTTGATAATGGCAAGGACTGCTGTCTTTGTCACCATGACCTTCTTTGCAATAGCGAACGCATTCAACTTCAGATCATTCAGGAAGCCTATCATGAAGCTCAACCTGCTGGGAAACGAGCAACTGCTGATAGCATCCGTAATCTCACTGTTCGTGACTTTCATAGTCATATACACTCCTCTGCGCCTAGTCTTTGAGATGGCGCCCATAAGGAACTCATACTGGCTGTTGGCGATAATAATCTCTCTCAGCGTGCTCATAGTCCTGGACCTGATAAAGATAATCTACCAGAAACACCCAGCGTTCGTAGAGCACACGTGAAAGGCAACGAAGGTTGCGAAGAAGTTGAAAGATACTCTCTTATTTTATTAAATGTGAGGCGCCAAGAATCTCAATATGCCGGAGAAATCCTCGCCATCCAACCAAAAATTACTGGCTTCTTTTAGCTCTTGCTGCGCATTATAAGCGATTGAGAGACCCACCTCTCTTGCCATGTACTTATCATTCGCTCCGTCCGCGACGAATCCTACTTCGTGCTTTTCCAGTTTCAAGTCTCGCAATAATGTTGCCATCAGGTCTAATTTTCCCTTATAATCAAAAGGCAGCAGACTCCAATGGCTGAGATATCCTTTCTCATCCCAGAAATAATCACAGGCAGCGAGATAATGGTTTATGTGCAGCTCTTTGGCCGCTTTTCTTGCTTGTCGCGCAAATCCCCCGCTTATTAAACCTGTTTGTATGTCTTTATTATGCAGCATCCTGACTGTTCTTTCCACTCCTTCATTATATTCGATATCATCAACTATTTTCGTGAATAAATCTTTTTTCAGGCTGTATGCCATATGGATAAGCACAGTATCCCGCATCCAATCAATATAACCAGTATATTCGCCTCTATTCCATTTTTGTTTTGTCATTTCTTCTAGCGCTAATGCGTCAGGTCCCAGTTCCTGCGCTATTTTGGTCCACACGCTGGCTGCGATCCCATGAGTGTTTTTTACCGCTTTTGTAAAAAGCGTCCCTTCCATATCAAAGAACATGAACTTGATTTTCTTTACTTTCTCATCAAGGGGAATCACTGCGCCATAGCCTTCATTCATGCTGCTGAAGAATTGTATCTACTTTAAAAAGGTTACTGAAAAAGAAAAAATACGCCGCAGCCCAACCTTTTCTGCGGAAAACGTTGACGAAAAATTGAGACCTGCGCTCGTCTACGACTCGCTTAGTTTCACCTTTAAAAGAAAATAAAACGCCACGGCCCATGCTCACAAATTCCTGCTGGAATTTCTGGCACAGGCCTTTTGGCGCTCGCTTACAGTGCTTATGAGCACTGAATCAGCCTATTGGCTGATTCGCTTAGCGCCACGGCCCAGATTTGAACTGGGGATTCCCTTGCGAGAACAGGATTAGCAATCTTACGCCAAAAGAAGGATTCCTTCTTTTGTCTGCGCTATACCAGGCTAAGCGACCGTGGCAAATGTAAAAATTTATTGTTCCCGCGGTCGCTCTCAAAGCAACAGCTTTGTTGAACGACCGTGGCATCGAAGTCTGGTTTATGCTAATCTTTATATGGATGAAAATCCTGCCGTTTTAAAAGGTTTTGCTTCCAGAAGGGCAAAATATTAAAACCTCCTTGTTTCCTTGCTCTGTCATGAAGAAAGCTGTTTTTTTGCTCCTGTTATTATTGTTGTTGCCCTGTTTTGTCGCGGCCCAGAGGGATGAGCTCTTTGAGTATCATGCCCTGGATTTGAGGCTGAGGATTGATAATTCTTTTGATGTCGAGCCTTCCGGCAGGAATTTTTTCATCGAAAGCGTCACAGCAGACCTGTCATGGTATCCGCTTGATGATTACCGCCAACAGGTAGAATTGATCACCACTGACCCTGCTTCTGATTTTGACGAGGACAAGGGTTTTGTTTTCACATGGGACCGACCGAAAGTGAATTCTTTCAGCTTTTCAGAAGAGTCAAAGGTCCGCACGAGAAATGAGTTCATGAAGGTGAAATCAAGGGTTGCTTTTCCGGTTGTCGACCTTGACCCTGCTTACGCTGCTTATCTCAAGCCCGGAGAGATCATCGATATAAACGATGATATAAGGCGCATAGCTGCAGGCTTGGTCTCTGATGAGGATGATCTTTTCGTAGTCACAGTCAAGCTTGCTGAATGGGTGGAGGATAATGTTATCTACAATCTTTCTACCATGACTGCTGACGCAAACCAGAAATCAAGCTGGGTGCTCCTGAACAAGCAAGGGGTGTGCGACGAGATAACAAGCCTTTTCATCTCTCTCTGCAGGAGCGTAGGTATCCCTGCCCGGTTTGTCACAGGATTATCCTATTCCAACATCAACCTGCAGAATGATGGCTGGGGCCCTCATGGATGGGCAGAAGTCTACTTTCCTGGTCAGGGTTGGGTTCCTTTCGACGTGACCTACAAGGAGTTCGGCTACATTGACGCTGCGCACATAAAGCTCAAGACCACCTTTGACGCCAAGGAGACAAGCACAGATTATCTTGTGCGCGGGACTGGCACAAGCATAATACCTGGAAAGCTGGGATTCGAAGTGACTGTGGTGGGTCGGGACTATAAGATAAAGCCGGCAGTCATACTGAAAGCAGAGGTGGCAAAAAGCAATGTAGGATTCGGCTCCTATAACCTGCTCACAGTGACCATCACCAACAATAATAATTATTATGTGACAAGCAGGCTTTACCTCTCAAACGTCAATGAGCTGGAGATAATAGGAGATACCGATAGGGATGTTACGCTCGCTCCCAGCGAGGCGAAGAAAGCCTATTGGCTGATAAAGACCAGCTCATCGCTTGATTCTAATTACGTATACACATTTCCTCTCAGCATATCAGGCCCGAGGGCAGAGGAGGCTGATATCTCTTTCAAGGCAGATAGAGGAGCTAAGATATACTCTGAGGAATACATAAGAAGTCTTGTGCCTGATGAGAAACAGCCAGGCATATACGATGATGAGCTGGTGCTGAGCTGCGCTTCTGACAAGGATGAGATATATCTCGAAGAGGAAATCAAGGTTAGCTGCACGGCAAAGAACACTGGAAGCTCTGATCTGCGAGGGCTAAACATCTGCCTGGCGTCAGACTGCGCAATGGCAAGCATCGGCTCAGGAAATGATGTAACCAGAGAATATACCCATAAATTCTCGACGCTTGGAGTCAAGACCTTGATATTCAGGGCATATAATGGCCTTGTGGATAAATCATATTACTTGATAATTGACGTGCAGGACGCTCCTCTGATAAAGATACTGAACCTAAGCTATCCTGAGAGCGTGAAGTTCGATGAGCAGTCAGCTATCGTGTTCAGGTTAAGACAGTCATCCTCGAGCGTTCCATTGAAGATAAAAGCGACCCTTGACCATGAGCTGATAAAAGAGGAATGGACTATCGCATCATTGGAATCTGACTATGAGCTGCGGTTCCTTTTCAAAGGAGAGAACCTTAAGCTCAAGGACAACGACTTCAAGGTGACCATCAGCTACGACGACAGGAAAGGAAAGCACTATACCGAGGAAAAGACTTTCAGCATCGAGCTTGAGAATCCTACCTTCACCCAGAAGATAGCGATATGGATAAACGTCATGGACAGGAAGCTGAGCCAGTGGTTTAGCGGATTGCTGTGATGATGGTCTGATTCAACAATATTTAAAAAAGCCCCTGGTATACTGCTTCTTTATGGCTAAGAAAACAAGCGTGAAAGAGAAATCCCCTTCTGTGAAGGTCAGCGTGGAGAAGTTGGTGCCTGACACCAGCGTGATAATAGAGGGCATTCTCTCGAAGAAGATAGAGAAGAAAGAGCTTTCTCCAAAACAGATAATAATCCATGAGTCTGTCATGGCTGAGCTTGAGAGCCAGGCCAACAAGAACCGCGAGACAGGATTTCTTGGTCTTGAGGAAGTCAAGAGGCTCCGTGAGCTCAGCTTGAAGAACAAGTATGGAGTGATGTTCAAGGGCAGCAGGCCTACTGATTTTGAGATAAAGCACGCCAAGAGCGGAGAGATAGACTCAGTCATAAGAAAGCTTGCCGCCGACGAGAACGCGACTCTTGTGACCGCCGATAAGGTGCAGAGTCTTGTCGCTGAGAGCAAGGGCATAAGCGTGCTGCTTTTTGAATTCGAGCTTGAGGAGACCCCTTTTGTGCTCGAGAAATACTTTGATACTAAGACCATGAGCGTCCATATACGCGAGAATTGCAAGGTCATGGCAAAGAAAGGAAAGCCTGGCGCATGGGAATACGTAAAAGTGGCTGATGAGCTGCTCGACAGGGAAGCTGTGAAGGAGCTTGCAAAAGCCGTAACAGAGGAAGCGGCTGGCAGGGCAGACGGATTCGTAGAGTCTGACAGGAAAGGATCGACAATACTCCAGATAGCTAATTACAGGGTTGTCATAACAAGGCCTCCTTTTGCTGACGGATACGAGATAACAGCGGTGAGGCCGATAAAGAAGCTCATGCTCAAGGAATACTCACTCGACCCTGAGATACTCTCGCGCATAGACAAGGCAGCAGAAGGAATACTGATCGCAGGAGCGCCAGGGCATGGAAAGACAACTTTTGCCCAGGCAGTGGCAGAGCATTATCTTACAAAGAAGAAAGTGATAAAGACAATAGAATCGCCAAGAGACCTCTCGCTTGGCGACGAGATAACCCAGTACTCCATGAGCCATGGAAGCAGCCAGGAGATACACGATATTCTTCTCCTTAGCAGGCCTGATTACACAATCTTTGACGAGATGAGAAACACAGAGGACTTCAGGCTCTTCGCCGATCTTCGCTTGAGCGGTGTCGGGATGGTCGGAGTAATCCACGCGACAAAGCCGATTGACGCAATCCAACGATTCATAGGAAGGATAGACCTAGGAGTCATCCCTCACATCATCGACACAGTAATATTCATAGAGAACGGAGAGGTCGGCAGCATCTTCTCCCTTGGGATGGAAGTCAAAGTTCCTACCGGAATGATAGAGGCAGACTTGGCAAGGCCTGTCGTGACTGTGCATGATTTTTCCACAGGAAGATTGTCATTTGAGATATACAGCTACGGAGAGGAGACTGTTGTGGTGCCCGTGGCAGCAGAGCAGAGGCCTGCGGTGCACCAGCTCGCAGAAGAGAGTATCAGACGAGAGATGCTTCTCCATGTCACCAAGGCAAGGGTCGAGATGGTGTCAAGCCACCGCTGCCGGGTCTTTGTCCCGATTGGCGAGAAGGGTATGCTCATAGGACATGAAGGCAGCAGGATATCAGGGATTGAGCATAAGCTCGGATTGAGCATCGACGTCATCGAGGAAGAGGAGAAGAAACAGGGCAAGCGCGAAGAGCGCCAGGAAAACCTTCCTTACCAGATAAAGGTCGACTCAAAGAACATACTTATAGCCCTGCGGCCAGAGCACGCTGACAAAGGAGTGGACATCTACACGAGCGGAAACTTCCTGCTATCGGTGAAATCATCCAAGAAAGGCCTCATCACCATCAACAAGCAGCACAGCATAGGACACACGCTTCTCAAATCAGTGCAGGCAGGGGAGAAGCTGGAGATACGAGGATAGAATGAGTTATTTTCTTTTAATGTTTGTTAAGTTCAATTCGAGGGTTAATTATTCTCAATCCTCTCCCAATACGGTGGCATAAATTATATAAACTTAGCAGAAATACCCTCAAATATGATTCACAAAATTCAATTAATAACCACTCCGAAAGAAGCCCAAAAAATATATGAGTTTATTGTACAGTTCCCCCTTGACTATTCAGATTATTCTCAATGGCTTGAAAAATGCAAGAGAGAACTTGAACTCGGTTATAAAAAGGCATTTTATTCCACAAATTTTGATGGGCAAATTGTAGGTTCAATAATTTTTCAACCACATAAACAAGAAAATACTATCATAGAATTAAAAAATTTAAGAGTGGATCCCTCTTACGAACAACAAGGCATAGGTTCTATATTAGAAAGTTTAGTTGAATTATATGCCAAAGAAAAAAATTTCAAAAGAATTCAAGGTGATGCTCACCCAGAAAATCCAGTAATAGTGTTTATGAAGAAAAGAGGGTACAGAATAGAAGCACGAGAAAATCTTTATACTGTTAAAAAAGAAATAATATTATGCAAGGACATTTAAAAATGGAGCATTTGGCAATTCTTTCAACAAAGAGAAAACTTCTCAGCAAGATTCTCACTGGAGATAAAAAAATTGAATCTCGTTGGTATAAATTCAAGAGACCTCCTTTCGGAAGTATTTCTAAAGGAGATACGATTTATTTTAAGGAATCTGGTAAACCTGTTTCTGCAAAGGCAAAAGCTGAAAATGTTTTAACATACGAAAATCTTACTCGTAATAATATTATTAAAATAATTAAAAAGTATGGAAATCTTATAGGAATAGACTTAAATTTTGTTGACAAAGTAAAAGATAAAAGATTATGTATTTTAATTTTTTTGAATAATGTTCAAAAGATTGAGCCCTTTGAAATTAATAAAAAAGGATACGGATTAATGAATGCATGGATATCAATTAATGACATCAATAAAATAAAAAAATAGCTTATTTATGCACCGTCGTTTCCCCACCCTAAAACTCTCTGCCCCACAAACTCTTCGCTCACGATATTCTTCGTTCGCTCATCGTTCCATTCTTGTTCGTCGCAACTCTAACCTCATTCCACTCGGTCGAGGCTCCTCCTGAGGAAACGAGAATCTAACATGGTTAGGCGAATTGACTGAAACAACTAAATGTTTATATAGCCTCAAATCTTTTCTTTAACTGTGAACAAAGAATTAAATAATATGATTAAAAGAATAAGAAACACACCAATTAAAAGATTTGGTAGATTGAATTATAGTTATGTGCGAATCACGGTTCTTTTTGATTATATTAAAGTAATTAACGATAATGGAAATGAATTAATTACTCCTGCAAATAAACAAGCAATCGCCACAGGACAAGAACCGGCAATTCAATTGTACGATTATCTAATTCTAGAAATATGTTCATTCTATGATTATATAAAAATATTAAAGAAAAAGAACCCAACCATCGAATTTCCAGAATTACCAAATTATCTTGGTAAGATATATGCATTTAGGAATGCAATTCCTGGACATGTTGATAAATATGAAAGACTGTCAACAGGGGAAGATTTCATTAATATTTATCAACCTATTTTTAGAGATATTGGTGTTGAAAAGATTTCTATTGATTTAGAAAATTATTATGAAGAATGTACAAAAAGGTTCGGGAAAGAGTTAATCTGAATTTGTTTCAGTCACTCAAGGAACGCTGCGCTTCTCCCTTTGGTCGGCTCTCACTTAACATGATTATATGTAATCGAAAGAAAGACTTTTCTGACATTTAATAAGTGAAATTTTTCATCTATGTCACAGTCACATCTACCGCGCCTTCATCGGATAAGCAGTGCAATATGGCGCGCCCGATGAAAAACAGTTCAGAATTCAATTTAACTCTTCTCACTTCTTGCTCTTAACTTTCTTCTCGGGCTTTGCAGGCTTCTCAGCCTTCTCCGGCTTTATTTCTCCAATCAGTGCATTGATCGGCGTTATCTCCTCGAAGCCTGTGTATTTCTGGAGCGCTTTCGGGATCTTTATGCTTCCATTCACCTGCTGGTGGTTTTCCATTATGGCGACGAGCGCCCGGGAGGTCGCAATCACAGTATTATTCAGCGTATGAGCATAATACAATTTTCCTTTTCCTTCAATCCTTATGTTTAGCCTTCGCGCCTGCGCCTCTTCCATGTTCGTCAAGGAGGCCACTTCGAAGTATTTCTCCTGCACAGGGCTCCAGGCCTCGACGTCGCAGGACTTGGTTTTCAAGTCAGCCAGGTCTCCTGAGCAGCACTCTATCACCCTTATTGGGAATTCCAATTCCTTGAAGATGTGCAGAGTATAGTTCAGCATCTTGTCATACCAGCCGTATGAGTCCTCTGGCTCGCAGATGACTATCATCTCCTGCTTGTTGAACTGGTGCGTCCTATAAAGCCCTTTCTCTCCGATGCCGTGGCTTCCTATCTCTCGCCTGAAGCACATGGAATAAGCGGTCTGCTTCACTGGAAGCTCTTTTGATGGCACTATCCTGTTGATGAACTGACCGATGAGCGGATGCTCTGAAGTCGCTATCAGATAAAGGTCCTCACCCTCTACTTTATAGGCCATCGCCTCAATCTCTGCATTAGAGTACACTCCTGTGAGTATCTCCTTTCTTATCATGAGCGGGGGCTCTGTATACTCGAATCCTTCTGAGACCATGTAATCGCGCGCAAAATTAATCAATGCCATGTTGAGCTCAGCCAATTTTCCCCTCATATAATAGAATCCTTTGCCAGCCACGGCGGCTGATGTGTCACAGTCAAGCACACCCAGCGCCTCTCCAAGCTCGATGTGGTTCTTTGGAGTGAAATCCTTCTTCTTCGGCGTCCCAATCTTTTTCATCTCGCAATTGAAGGTCGCGTCTTTCCCTAGCGGCACTGAAGAATGGATGATGTTAGGTATCTGCAGCATTATCCTCTTTATCTCTTCCTCGAGACGCTTGCTCTCCTCTTCGATCTCGGCGATGAGCTTAGGGAATGTCTTGGCTTTCTCTATCAGGGCAGAAACATCTTTGCCTGATTTCTTTTCCTTGTTGATATCCTCAGAAACCTTGTTTCTCTCGCTCCTGAGAGAATCACCCTCTGACTTGAGGGTTCTCCAGGCCTCGTCAAGCTTCAGGACCTCGTCCACCAACGGAAGCTTCTCCTCCTGGAACTTCTTTTTGATATTCTCCTTCACTGCTTCAGGATTCTCACGTATAAGTCTAATGTCAATCATACCCTGAATAACGTCGGTTGACTATTTAAAATTTTCTAATGCAGAATAGATTTGCTCTTCAAGGGCGTGTCTTTCCTAACTACATCTCTCTCGGGCGCGCCTTAATCGAGTGTGAATCGTGACGTGGCGCGGTTGATGTAATCTCCGACCATTAATATTCCCTGATATCACTCAGTTTATTCTTCTTTGTTTTTAGCAGTTTCTTATTGCTGACAAATTCTTCGTGCACAGGAAGGTCTGAGTCAAGGTCCACGTCCAGCCCGTCAAAAGGCTCGTCATCATCATCCTTGGTCATATTACTGCATCAGATTAGCAGGTATAAATGTTTTTTGATGGGTTTGGGCAAAAAATATTAAAAGAGGCTAATCAAAGGCATCTTCATGACAGCAATACCTTGGTGGGCTTATCTTGGAAGCGGCATACTAGTGTCAGCTTTCTCAAAATGGGTTGAAGCAAAGTCAAAGCCGGGTGATTTCGCCCTTTTCTTCTGGATAGGCATACTGTTTATCGTCGTAGGAGTGGGAAAGGTCCTGGTGAAATACTTGTTCAGCAAGGACAAAAAGCAGCCGCAGCCAGGGCGCCATCAGCAAAACATGACCTATCCGATCCATCACCGCGCAGCAGGACAGCATCCTTCGCAGCATCAATCTCAACAACACCCGCCGCAACAGCACGCACAGAAAACTCAGGTCCAGCACAATGTAAGCGTAGCGAATCAGCAGGCTCCTCAGCACGCATCCATCATCTCCTGCCCTTTCTGCGGAACTAAGCATTATGATTATGCCAATTATTGCATGAAATGCGGCTCAAAGATGAAAAAATAAGAAACTCTGATTCGAAGCCAGTCTACTGATATTCCTATGATTCCTAGAAAACTATTTAAACCATGATTCCAAAGAGGTGAGATATGGACGTATTGGAGTGCATAGCCACAAGGCGGAGCATAAGAAGATTCTTGCAGGTGCCAGTGGACTTTGAGACCATGATGACTGTGGTAGAGGCAGGAACATTAGCCCCTAGCAGCGGCAATGTCCAGGACTGGAAATTCGTGGTGATAGATGATAAGGAGCTCAAGCATCAGATAGCAGAGCATAGCCTTGGCCAGGAGTGCATCCACAACGCAGCATTCCTAGTTGTAGTATGCTCAGATCCTGAGGAGAACGAGCGCCATTACGGTCTTCGGGGCAGCAGGCTTTATACTGTCCAGAACTGCGCAGCAGCCATCGAGAACATGCTCCTTGCCGCCCATGCGCTAGAGCTTGGAGGAGTATGGGTCGGAGCTTTTGACGAGGAAAAGATAAGGACTCTCATTAACATCCCTTCTAATGCCAGGCCGCAGGCAATACTGGCTTTCGGCTACCCGGCAGAGATACCTGACAAAAAGATTCTCAGAGACCTTAACATGAGCATATTCTTCAACAGCTATGGCTCAAGGATAAGGAACATACACAGGCTCTTCAAAGACTACTCCGTCGACTGGCAGATGAGAATCGACGCAGCCAGGACTTCATTTGGCAAGCTGGCAGAGAAGACCAAGGAAGCAGCCAAGGTGACCTCTGAGAAGGTCGGCAAGGAAGGAGGCTCTCTCCTGAAGAAATATCAAACAAAGATAAAGGAGAAGCTTGATTCCAAGAGAATAAAGTGATTCTTTGCGAGTTTTTCGTTTTTAATCTATACCTTTTTCATTGCTAGAATTCCTAGATCCTTGTCTTAGATCAATGCCGTATGCATATATTTCAAGACCTGCTTTTTGATAATCACAGAAAATCGGTGTTAAATCAGAGATTTCAGGCAATTTTTCAATCTTTCCAACAGAACTTTCTTGGAAGAGTATGACTCTTTTAATTCCCAATCCCTGAAGCTTTTCTGCCGTCGGAAAATGAGGCCCCTCTAGTTGATATTCTCTATGGCAATCAATCAGAGTTGCGTATCCCTTCACAGAATCTCCTGATTTTTCTTTCTGTTTCTTATACTCCTTAGCCCAATATTTTATTGTTTCATGGAATCGCTCATTAATCCTGCCTGGAATTACGAAGCTGCAATCCATATTGTGATTTAATAAATAATCTGCTATGCCTGGCAGATGAGCGTGGCCTGCATTAACGATGATATACGCATCTGCTAAGTCGCCCAGTTCTGATAATGCAGTGGAGGTGCCACTAACTAATTTATAATCGTCATTGTATATCTGAGCACTCTGATCCGATTTTACATTGAATGCTTCTGCTCTCAATATTTCAGGAAGGCTTTTGGTCCTGCTAGAATAGATCTGACTTAAATTGCCCTCTTTTATTATAGGATCGGATTCGGTTGTGATGTAGCTTTTCTGAGCTACCGAAGAGGATGCGGTCGATCTGATCATGTAATGATTAACAGATGAGTTTCTAACATCCAATTCGTTCCTTTGGCATGCAGCGGCCAGGAGCATCAACAAGCTTGCTGCTGCCTTTTTGTACGGTTTCATGTTGTTTTACCCTTATTTTATGAGTATTTAAATCTTTCGATTTTTTAACTACTATAAAGGAACAACAAATTTGCAATGTTGGCAAATTTTTTTAGCTGAATTCGAAAAGTAATCGGCAAGATCTGACAATATCTCGTTCAACACATTATCTTTTCATATCATTTTATAAAATAGAATCCATTCCTCCCCTGCTATGACTCTTTCCGACGAGTTCAAGGACATGCTTTTCCCGCATGACGAGATGCGGCCGATCCAGGAGGAGCTTATAAAGAGCATCAACCACGCCGTGACCCATCAGCAGAACCTGATAGCCCATGCTCCGACAGGCCTGGGCAAGACAGCGGCAGCCCTTGCTCCTAGCATCCAGGAAGCCATCAAAAAAGGGCTCACAGTGTTCTTCCTCACATCAAGGCACACCCAGCACAAGCTCGCCATGGAGACGGTGCATGCCATAAAGAATAAGTACGGCCTGAAGTTCTCTGCAGTCGACATAATAGGCAAGAAATGGCTTTGTCTGCAATCAGGAGTGATAAAGCTTACTCCAAGGGATTTCTCAGATTACTGCCAGAAGATAAGAGAAGACGGCCTCTGCGAGTATTACGACAACATGAAAGAGAAAGGAGAGGTCTCAAAGAGAGCGAAAGAGCTGGCTAAGAGGCTGAGGGATGAGGAGAAGACTGACACTGAGAGCATAACCCGCGCAGCTAACGAAGCCAAACTCTGCCCCTACGAACTAGCATTGCTGCTGGCAAAGGATGCATCAGTCATAATAGGGGATTATTATTACATATTCCACCCGAGCATAAGGGAGAACCTGCTTAAGAGGACTGGCAAGGAAATAGGAAAGATAATACTGATAATCGACGAGGGCCACAACCTGCCGGACCGGCTGAAAGACCTGGCGAGCCACAGAGTCAACACTTACGTCCTCAAGAGAGCGATAGAAGAGGCGAAGAAGCACAAGAAGAAAGATATCATGGAATTGCTTGAGATGCTGGAGAACAACATAATAAGCCTCTCAGAAGGAGTTGAACGTGAGACCTATGTAGGAAAACACGCCCTGATAAATAATATCAAGGAAAGCTTTGACTATGATGACTTGATGAAAGAGATGACACTCCTGGCAGACCTGATAAGAGAAGAGCAGAAGCAATCATTCCTGGGATCAGTGGCATCTTTTCTCGAAGCATGGGATGGAGAAGATAAGGGATTCACAAGGATACTATCAAGGATCACAACCCAGAAAGGAGAAGAGGCTTTATCAGTCCAGTATAGGTGCCTTGACCCAAGCCTGATAACAAGGGATATAATAAAGCAGGCCTATGCGACTGTGCTAATGTCAGGCACTCTCAGCCCTACGAGCATGTACAAGGAAGTGCTGGGCTTTGACACAGCAGAAGAGACGACCTACAAGAGCCCATTCCCGCAGTCCAACAAGCTCAACATAATAATCCCTAAGACCAGCACAAAATATGAGACGAGAAACGAAGCCCAATACAAGGATATAGCAGGGATCACTGCCAAGGTCATCAACAAGATACCGGGCAACAGCGCAGTATTCTTCCCGAGCTACCAATTGCGGGACGCTGTCAACAACTATTTCTCAAAACTATCGAACAAGACAGTCTTTGTCGAGAGGCCGAAGATGATCAAGCAGGAGAAGCTTGATTTCCTGGAATCATTCAAAGGATACAAGAACGTGGGAGCAGTCCTGATGGGAGTGATAGGAGGGAACTTCGGGGAAGGAATAGACTTGCCCGGCGACAACCTGAAAGGAGTGGTCATAGTAGGCCTTCCCTTGCAGAGGCCGGACCTGGAGACAGAAGCCCTGATAAAATATTATGATGAGAAATTCAAGAAAGGATGGGACTACGGATATCTGCTGCCGGCGTTCAACAAGGCGCTCCAGAGCGCAGGAAGATGCATACGCACAGAGAATGACAGGGGCATAGTCGTGTTCATCGACGAGAGATACGCCTGGAACAATTATTTCAGATGCTTCCCGCCAGACTGGAACATAAAGATAACACTCCTCTACGAGAAGCTGATAGATGATTTCTTCAAAAGGCCGCAGTGAAAGCTTTCGGCGCGACAGGATACCTCATCGTTGATATGGCTATGCAGCTTAAGCAGATTGCTCATGGTGAGCTTGCCATGAATACAACGCTGCCGTTGCACTGGCCCAGGCTGTAAGAGCTCACAGGCACCATGAACTGCCAGTAAGTAGTATTATACATGATGCCTGACGTATCATCCTGGGGAGGGATTGTGAGCCCGACATCCTTTGGCGTCGAAGAAAGATTGCTCTTAGCCAAGTAGGCAGAGCTTCCAGTAGAGTACTTCTCGAAGTGCACGCTCACATTATTTATCTCGCAGACCATGGAAAGGCTGCTGCCTGTACCCTCATCCTCCCCTCCATACCCGTAGACGCTGATATTCATCGGCATGTTGCCGATATTAGTCATGTTGACAGCGACTTCAGGAGATGCCTGATTAGGCTCAAGGCTTGTATAGTTTATCACCGCAGTGGATATGTTTATGGCGAAGAGCTGGTTCATTGTCGAGTTGTCGCTTATCGCGGTGTTGGTGTAATTATCCCATGCTTTTGCTGTGCAGTTCCACGTGCCGTTAATAGCATAATATTTAATGCTGAAAGAGCAGATATACTCCGCATCATCCCCTCCTCCTGTCAGGAAGCGACAGCTTGAATTTGTGTAATGAGTCCTGTTATTATCAGCATCTTCGACGGATACACTGGTTGAGTGGAGCGTGGCGTTCACCCCGTTGATGCTAGGGTAATCATCACCTGACTTCAAGGTGACGTTGCAATAAACCAATTTCTCAGAGCCAGCCACCAGGTTTATCTCGTCACTCGGGATGTATATCTCATCTTCAAGCACCACGCTTGTTATGTTGATAACCTTCATTCTCACTGTGATGTTTCCGTGGGTGCTATTAAGCCCGATGTTTCCCACGCTGTCATTGGCATAGGCAAGAACCTCATAATCATCCCCATTGCTAAGCCCTATCATGCTCCAAACGCACTGGTAAGGGGCTCCGTCGGTGTCATCGCATATCTGCTTCCAGCTGTCAGTGCTGTTCACTCGGTACATGAACCTGACAAAAATGATACTGCTATTATCCTCGACACTAGCATTGACTGTGAAGCTATAACCAATGAATGGAGCAAGAATCATTGTATCGTTCAACGGCTGATCAAGAGTAGTCAACGGCAGGGTGCTGTCGATATAGAGCGTCCTGAGTTCAGAGGATGCTGTGTTGTTGTATTCATCAGTGCAGTTGATGCTCCAATTATGCCAGCCCTCTCCCAGATAGACAGGACCAAGAGGACCAAGGTATTGAGTGATGTTTTCCTGGATGCTGTCGTCACTCTCATTGGGCGCGTAATCAAGTATCAAAGTGCAGTTCCTTACTGCGCTGAGAGCATCATAGACTATGTAATTGAAATATGTTGAGTTGGTGTTGAGCCTGCTGTCATTCTCAGGGCTTGTCAAAGTGATGTTTGGCCCGAGAGAATCCCTCAACATCTCGAAGAATGTATAATTGTATGCAGGGTTATATCCGCTCTTGGAGCCGAAAGAGACTGATGAATAATTACCGGATGCCAAGCCTGAAGGAGGGAAGATGTACTGCCAAAAGCCGCTGGTGTCAGTGTTGTTCATGCTTCGCGCAATCCACTCCTGAGGACTACCTGTGCTCATGGCAGAGATGTTTAGAGCCTGCTTCCTGATGCCTGTTATGCTTATGTCCTCATAATAGCATTCGTCAGCAGTCCCTGGTAAGTTCCCTCCGATGTGCACAGACATGTTGCTTGAGATGCTCATACCCAAATCTGATGTGACTGTTTGGTTGAAGAAATTGTACTGATCTGCTGAGGTCGGTGCTGCGCTGTTGTTGTTGAATTCACATGGCCCACTAGGCCCTACGCATTCATATATTGTTGTGTATGCTTCTCCTGTCGTGTTTCTCGCCCACACCCTGCAGAATTCTGCTGAGCTGTCAACTGAGCCTGTGGCTGCGTATCCTGTCACAAGCACATCATCACAGGAGCCTCCTCCGCAGGCAGTCATGCCGTTGAAGTTATAGTATATCCCTCTGCTCGCGTTCCAGTCGCTCCATTGATCCATGACAAGGGTATATCCGCCGCTTATATGCGTTCCGGTGCTCGTCGCCGCATAGTCTGAACTTGTGCTGAGCGCCATGCAGTTAGTGAAGCTCCCATATCCTCCTGCGCATTCCCCTCCAGGATTCACGTTTGCTATCCGCGCCCATCCAGCCCCATCAAAATTCTCGAATAAGAATAAGTAGGTGAAATTCACGATACCGTCATAGCCTGGATTTGGCGCGGCAGAATTATTATAATAGGCATAATACTTTGTTTCCTTGTTGGCATTGGCAGTCACATTGGCCTTGAAAGCTATCTCGCAATAGGTAGAGTCGTCTCCTGACAATATGTTGACCGGCACGTCGTAGTTGTAAATGGACGCGACCCTCATCTCACTTGTGCAGTTGGTGATGTTGCCGTCAAGGCCGGTAACGTTCACCACCACTGTGATGTTGGTGAGGTCTGATGCCGAACTTGCTGTGATGAAGATAGGCTTCCTTCTCAGCCAGCTGGTGTTCCACCACCCTGCGACCGGCTCAGACTTATTATACATCTTGATTATGTCATTGGTTATGTTGACATCGCTAAGAGGCCCTCCCTGAGCTTCAAGCGAGGTGGTGTTTATAGTGATGTTCTCGCTGATTTCGCTCCCGCTGTAATAGATGCTCTTGTCAAGAGTGATGTTGATCGTCATGATAGTCTGCACAAAGACAGAGATGTTCATCCTGCCGATGGTGCTGATGTGGCTGAAGCTGTCAGTGCAGTTGATGCTCCAATTATAATCCCCGTCGATGATGTTGCTGAGGTAGAACCGGGTCATTACTCCTTCTACTATGCTGCTGTTGGTCTGGTTTACTGACCCGTTCCATATGAGGCTACAATTGACCACTTCAGAACCAAGGTCAGCCACACGGAACGAGAACAATAAGTTTCCGTCACCATCAACAGTATTGTTCTGAGGAGAGACATCTGTTATGTTAGGAGCGTAATTGTCAAGCGTCACATTGACATGGATGTCATAAGACCCGATATTTCCCAGGCTGTCATTGGCCCAGGCCCTCACCTGATAATCATCACCATCATCCAAGCTTCCCAAGTCCCATATGCACGAATAGGGCTCAGTATCACTGATGCATATCTCAGTCCAGCTCCCGATGCTTTCTTTCATGTACCCAAAGATTACCCTGCTGACAGTTCCTATGCCTTCGTCTGACGCGCTGGCATTAACAGTGAAATGATTAGTGTCAGTGATATTCCAGTTATCAGCAGGCCTGTCAAGCAAAGCAGAAGGGCCTGTAGTGTCCAATGTGATATTTCTCATTTCAGAGCTGTTCTGGTTTCCTCGCTCATCAGTGCAGTTGATGCTCCACACATACCTTCCGTCAATGCTCAACGTAGTATTGAAGCTTATGCTCTGGTTCTCCACGATGCTATCATTGAACTGAGAGATGCTTTCATTTATCACTAAAATACAGCTGGTGACGGCTGACACCGCATCAGAAACATTATAGTAAAATAAAACATTGGATGAGGATGTGAAATTATCATTTGGCGGAGACTCAAGACTTATTATCGGAGGAGCCCTATCCACTGTTATGTTGGTCCGGGTATCAATATTTCCTGTATTATTTGATGAGTCGACAGCATAGGCCCTGACCTCATAGGTGTTCTCATCCCTTAGAAGAGTGAGATTCCAGAGACAGGTGTAGGGCTCAGAGCTGTCGTTGCAGGCAGGCTTCCAGCTCTCAGTATTATTCTCCCTGTACTCAAAGAATACAAAGCTGATGTTTCCAGTCTCATTGTCAGAGACAGACGCCTCCATCCAGAACTCATTGTAGCTTATGTTCTCAAAATCATAAGGCATATCTATTGTTATTCCCGGGCCTGCTGTGTCAAAGCCCACAACTATTATGCTCTCATTGGAAAGCCCATCATTATCCCATACAACAACCCGCAGATAGCAGCTGATGATGTTGTTCTGGCACTGGCCCTGCATGGTCGTGTCCCATGTGCAGTTGCTCTCAGGCCCGCTGCAGATTGTCGTCGGAGAGCTGAAATCAGATGCATTGTCATAATCAAAAAGATAATTGGCTATGCTCCCGTCATTATCATAACTGAGGCTTGCATTGATGTTTATCGTCCCGCCAACCCAACTGCTGTCAGGAGGATAGCTGACATCTATTATTGGATGGTCGTTTATGCTGACGTTGATCTCTGATGAGAAGACTGTGGCGCCATTCTTGCTAGTCGCCATGCACCTGACAGACCAATTATTGTTGCCAGAATCATTCCCTGCTGTTATATTGAATCCTGCAGAGCAGCTCTCATTGATGCTCACATTATCACAGGAATGATAATCCTTATCTGCCACAAGGTCAAGGCTTGAGGTATTCATATTGTAATAGCTCACACCAGAACCGTACTGCGCAAACACCACCACATCGGTGCAGTTGAACCCGTCATCAGTGCAGGTCATGGTGCAATTCTGGAGATAATAATTATTGCTCTCAGACTCATTGATGCGGATATTGCCTGTTGGGAAGTCCAGGCTCACATTCATGACTCCACCGGCAGATACATCCCACCAAAGTCCCACTTCTGTCATGTTCATGTTCCCTGCACGGTCTATGGCATAGGCTGAGCTCCAGTTATATACTCCTGAGAACTGCAAAAGAATCTCTACAGAGAAAACCCCATCTCCATTGCTGTCATCGCAGCTCGTAGTCTCAGAATCAGATAATGTGAAATTAAAGTCTGATTGCCCCGGCCTTTCAAGCTGCGCAAGCACTTCCAGGATTCCTGAGAATTCATCGCTGGCAGTGATGTTCAGGCAGGCCTTCTGGTTCACCTCGAAGCCAGAGCCGTTGATCGCTGGATCAGATAATAATGGATTCACTGTGTCTATTCCGAGAATCCTCCAACCAGACTGGTTTGCGTTGTACTGCAAGCTGTTATCATAGCAGACAATGCTCCAATTCACAGTCTCGTTCTCGAAAGTGACAATAAAGACCTGTTCATAGATGCTCTCATTTATTGTTTCATTGATAGCTGCTATGCTGCCATTTGTTATAAGGCTGCAATTCTGGATTCCAGAGCCTGTGTCATTGGCATAGAAGAGGAACTGCACATAAGGATTGTTGGTCCAGTTGCCATCACCAGGGCTAATTATTATGAGCTCAGGAGCAGCTACATCTGTGCATTCGCATACTCCTGCGTTGCAGCTGCCGTTCAAGAGCAAGAGCCCGCAGTCGCTGTTGCACTCAGGATTATCGCAATAGGCAAGGCCGCTGCTGTTCCACACATCGCCGATGTTCAGACCATCAGCAAGTATTTTTGATGCTCCAACAATGCAATCATCGCTCCTGTCTCCTGGAGTAAGGCCGCTATCATAGTATATTGTTCCTTCGTCTGCGCAGCCAGAAGAGCAGGAAGCGTTAGGGATTGGAGAATAATCCCTGCTGTGATTGCCAGACTCATTGCAGAAATCACAATAATCTATTCTAAGGTTGTTGATCAGTCCCTCATTCAGGCTTGCCCCTATTACATCAACGCATGAAGGACTCCAATAGCAAGTCTCCTGGCTGACCGGAGAGGTCCTGTCATTGTATGCGCAAGGCCCTCCATCATTGTCATTGATGCAGAAATCAGGCCCTTCCTCAGAAATCTCGCTCCAGGCACAGTCATTATCGCAGTTCTTGTTGTAATAACAGACTCCGCCTGTGAGAACCGCAACTGTGCTGTTGCTTGGATCACAATTCGCTCCGCAGCCCATGTCGCAATCAACAGCCACTGACCCGCAGATCTGTGTCGTCTGGTTGTAGATATATGAGCCGCAGTCAGCAGCAGAGCCAGAACATCCACTGCTAACCCCGTCGATGCAGCTCTGCGCAGATGCGAAATAACCGCAGAACTCATCGCTGTGGGCAGTCGCGCTCTGGTCATTTGGATCATATTGCTCAGAGCAATCAACAGTCCCGCCCCAGAGATTGCTGGCGCTGCACTGCTTATAATCATTGGTCCCGCCTATGCAAAGGTCATAGCCGATAGTATATGAGTTTCCTCCATCGTTATACACGCAGTCATCAGTGTCTGCTGTGCAATACCATCCTGTGTACGAGTATGATGTGTCATTCACGCAGTACTTATCAGACCCATCTCCGCAGACCTCATTGATGCCAAGACTATCATAAGCAAGGCTTATGCAGTTGTAGCCTGTAGGCTCATCAGAATGGCAGTCCTGGTTATAATCGCAATACTCTGCGCTAAGGCAGTCTGCGTGGCTGTCGCAGAGGATATCAATATCTACCTTGGCATTCGTGCTTGTGGTATCTGCATGCCCTCTTGTGTCATTGCAAGCGATGAAGAAAATGTTTGCTCCTATCGTCAGTGCCGCTCCGCTGTACGTGCAGTTGATGATCGGCGTCCCGTCTCCTGTACAGTCGTAGTTGTCAGCCATGTCTGCGTAGCTTTCGTTTTGCGGGCTCATTCTGCAGTTTCCGTTCTTGTTAAGGCTTATGTTGATATAGGGATTCCTGTTTGAGGTGTTCCAAGGGGCGACTGTGTCAGCGTCCACATTCTTGACAGTCTTTACTGGTGGGCGCGCGTCTATCGTGACTGAGAAATTATAATCATACCAATCTGTGAGGTTGGCGCTGTCCATACAGATGATGTTCCAGATGTATCCTCCGTCGAGAGGACTCAGTGTTATGTTTGTTACTGTGTTCTTGGTCACGTTGTAGATTGTTGTGTTCGCTGCCCATGTTCCGCTGAAGTTAGCCCAAAGAGTGCAGCTAGGGAGCACAGTATCTTTGCTGTCATTCACTGTGAAATTGAAATTTACTGTCGTGACAGTCACATTGCTCCTGTTCGCTGGGTATGTTAGGTTTGTGATGTTTGGGGGGTATGCTATTCCTGTTATGTTTATCCTGTCAAAGAAGCAGTAGTCTGCTGTCCCTGATGCTTGCTGTCCTATGTGTATTGATATGCTGTTCTCGCTCAGGTTTATTCCTGGGTAGCTGATGAGGTTTACGTCGAAGTAGCTTCCTGCGTTTGTGTAGTCTGCTTGGTCTGGTGTTGCGTCGTTTCCTTCACATACGTTGTTAGTGCAGCTTTTCAGTACTGAGTATGAGTCTGAGTCTCTGGCCCATACACTGCAGAACTCATTGGTGTTATCAAGGCTGTATCCGTATACGTATCCGTTGACGTTTATGTCGTCGTATATGCTCGGGTCTATGGTGGTCCATAGCTCTCCGCTGTAGTTGATGCTTGTTCCGAAGTAAGTCATTTGCAGGGCGTATGTTGTGTGGCTTCCTTCTTGTCCGTCGTCAGTTGTGCAGAATCTTGCTGTTGATGTTACTGCGCATCCTGTGAAATACCCCCATGGAGTTAGTGAGCAGTCGTCTCCTGCCGTCGGCGTCCCTGTTGTCCTGCAGCCCCAGCCGCTCTCGAAATCCTCGAAGAAAAGGCTGAATAATGGGTCGATGGCAAGATACCAAAGCCTGGCCTCAAAGAAACGCAGGAGAGAAAGGCCGTACCTGTAATCAACAAACGCCCTTCCGAGAGCGAAAAGAGCAGGGGTTATCAGCGGCGGCTGGGCAACATAGCTAACCTCTGAATCTCCGCTAAGATTATCCCACGACAATAATGTGCTTGAGCCATTCGAGCTTATCTTTGCGCCAGGGGCAGAGACCACGCTGAATTCATAAGGAAGGACTTCTGTGAACTCATAGCTATCGACAGGCACTCGGGGCTTCAGGGTGATAGATGACTCAAAAGGACCGATGAAAGGGTCTGTAGTCACAGGCGAATTCCTGAGAATATCGAATGCATAATTATCCATCACATCAAACGAAGAGGACAATGAGCTGTCGACCTTTATCGCGACTGCATGCACCAAGAGCTCATATGTTCCCTCTGCCATTGTCTCCCCGAAGAAAGCCCGATAGATCCCCCTCTCAGATTCAAGAATACCTCCAGTTGATGATCCGAGGACAAATGACTGGTTGAGAGGAGTCTTGATTTCCAATGTGATATCAGCGCCCCCAACGAGATGACCTGAGGTGTCAAGGACGACCATGACAATCTCAGCCTCTTCACCAGGAAGGTATATGGGCTTTATCGAGTTGACTGTCGCGACACCAGTCTGAGCGTATGCAGGATCATCAGGGGTGATCTCAATATTATAATCTCTCCCAGGAGTAATGTCCATGACCTTTTTCCACTCGCCAGCGCAGATCTGGATCTCAAATATCCATTCCTTGCACTTCCAGAGCTCAGTGCCGAGAGCAGTGAACTTAAGATTTCCAGAAGTGAAATTGATGGTCGAAGCATCAACTGCGAAAGATTTCAGCACTCTCTTGTTACGTATGCTTATCTTCTTCGAAGAGACCTCCTCAAGGCCGATATTAGGAGACGAGCCGCTGCCCAGGGCCACTCCCTTGAACTCAATCTCATTTACCATGCGTGGGATCTTGAACTTCAAGTCATAGCTTTTTTTGGATTTCAGCCCATTCAACCCATCAGGGAATGCTTCTGAAGCGCTCTTCTCCACGCCGCTGTCCACAACAACCAGCTCAACTTCAGAATCAAGGGAACGATCTCCCCTGAAATGCATTATCACAGGTTCAGCAGGTGAGAGCAAGAGATCAGCCTCATCAGCCTCTCCACCTTCACTGACATCAGCAGCAGGGACTGCGGGCTGAGAAGGCTCACCAGATTCGACAGAATAAATATTGCTGGATGTGCTCAGGACCACAAATTCCGCAGTTTCAAGCACATCCTCATTAACATCTGTAAGCATGAGCTCATAATTTCCGGCTTGCGAAGGAACAAACTCCATGTTGACAAGCTCGCCCATGAACCTCCTCTTCTCTCCATTGAATGACTGGTACAGTTTGAATCCTCCAGCATTTTGCAAGACTAGGCTGGAGAATGTCACACGAACAATTTCTCCTTTCTTGAAGAAATACTTCTCGATTGTGAAATATTTCTGGGCTGATGGAATGTCAATGGCATTGTCAGTTGGAGAAAGCGATGCTGATGCAGAACTAGCATTACCATCTCCCTTGGATGTGTTCTTGTCGCTTCCTGCCTTCGCACCGCCCAAATCAGAGGGCAGTACGCTCTTTGGGATAAGCCTGCTATTCTCATTAGGGCTGACATTGAAAGACACAGAATAATAGATGGCCCCGGTAGATTGCTCTGCCAGGGCCACGGTGTAGATGCCTTCTTCTGTAGGGTAAAAGAACATTTCAGGATTGAACTCTCCTCTATAGGTGAACTTATCACCCAAAGAAGAGATCTGGAGATAATATAGTATGTAATCCTCGCGAGGGATATTGATGCTGATATCTACAGTATCCTCAGCTACATAGGACTGCTTATCCAGGCTTATCGGCGCCGATGGACCGCCGGCGACCATCTGGGAAGAGAATAACGCTGAAAAAACAAAAAAGACAACTAACAGCGATAAGAATAAGCTGATCCTCGCATTCATAGCACACTCTTTACACTCTCTCAATACCATTAAGCATCTACACCCACACCTAAAAAATTATTGAAATGAAAAAAATAAATGAACATTAAGGCAATATAATCATCTCTAAACATCTAAAAATGCCTTCGCTTCTTCCTCTTACGTACAATAAGGATCAGGAGCAAGATTATTATTATGAACAAGCCGATGAGCAGCGGGCTCACAGGAAAACTGGATGCGCCCGGAGGCTTGCCAGTCGGATTCACGTTGATGACAGAGCTCCTCTCAAAAGTGAGCTTCTTATTATATAATACCCTGCCAGTCACCATGTACTGGCCCTCCTGGACTGGATTGAAGTAAGTCCTGAGCCTGATGACCTCTCCTGGAAGCACATCCTGAGGGTCAGTGTCGATGATCTTGAAGATCTCCTCGCCAGAGCTGATGGTTCCCTTGAACTTGGCGCTGACGACACGCGAGCCAAGATTCTGGAAGACTGCATCGATAGGGACTATGTCGTTGACTTTCACCCAAGGGCTGTTCTTTATCTCTATGAGCTCTCCCTTATCGCTGACTCCTCCACGCTCAATCACGCTCATGGTGATGAATCCGCCGCTGCCTTCGCCGCAGGTAGGAGTGGTAATCTTCACCCAATATTGGCCGATAGGAAGAGAATGTGAGAGCGAGCCAAATATGTTCTTCTGGACTGTGGGCAGGATGCTCTCATTTGAGCTGAACCTTATGGTTTCGACCAGCTTTGTCTGGTCCTGGTTCCAGAACTCCAAAACATACTCGGGCTTGACCCGCACATTGCCGCTGTTGGCTACGATAGAGTGAAATTCAACAGGATATCCTTCTTCCACATCATCAATCCGAAAGCCGCTCGCCTTGCAGCTGAGAATCTGCTGGCCTGTTATCTCAACGCCGAGCCTGATGTTTATAGCAGTCCTCACTGCGGTTCCGAACTGTCCTTCTGGGCCTGCGAGAGCGCCTGTGATGAATCTCACCGATCCTGAATAAAGCTCGTTTTTGGCATCTGCCGGAGGCTCGACTATTATGCTGACAGTGAAAGGCTGGTCCTTGTTGATGAAGAAAGGCTGGTATGACGGCTCGAAGCGTATCCACTCCTTGATGTCTCCTTCCACTTTGTAATTGATGCTCAGGTTGAAAGTGGTGTCGGTCGTGAGAGTGACGTACTCCTGGGCGTAGCCGCTCTTCAGGACATTGTTGTAGCTTATCACACCCCTGTTGGCTCCGATGACAGTTGCCTCTGAAAGAGGAGGGCTGATGAGCGCAAAAATCAAGATGGATATGAATAGGATATGAAGCTTACCATTAATGATAAAATTTTTTATTTTCATATCTACACCCTGCCCTTCTCTCTCTCGGTTTTTTCGATTTTCTAGCTATATAAATCTTTCTGAACGCCGCCGACCGCATTTTTGTGATATGATGGCTATGCGCTAAGCTTAGTAAAATATTTAACTATATAAATATTTCTATATTAAAATAGAAAAATATTTAAACCTTGTTCTAGAGAGAATAAAAACAGTAGCTAAGGCTATGCCAGAACAGACCGGCGAGGAAAAAAATGAAAGAGAGATATGTGAACATAAAAATACCTGAGGAAGCCCACTCGCGGGCTAAGATAATAAGCGTTCTGAAAGGCATAACTCTGAACGACTACCTCGCAAAAGCCATAGAGCAGGAAGTCGAAAAAGACAAAGGAGTGCTGGCCAAGATTAAGTGATCAGGTCATCAGATAATCAGATCAGCTGATGGCTTGACCCGTCAATGAAGCCAGATTGCAATCAGGACGCGACATCAAATTATTCGCCGGACTAAAAAAATGAAGAGAGAATGAAAAAAACAACAGAAGAGCGGAACGAGAAAAGAACTGAGAAGATGAAAAAAACAGCCTCAATACGCAGAGCGCTCTCGTCGCTGGCCTTGATGCTGCTCTTCCTAATGCTCGCTGGCTCAGTAAGCGCAGCTCTTGAGATAACACTCGTATCTCAGACCGAACCGCTAGAGTTCAGGACAATGCAAACCATCAAGCTAAACATAACAAGCAACGCTACGCTCACGCTTGCCACCATAGAATTCGACGGAACGAATCACACCCTACAAAAAGAGCAAGCATACTATATATACGCATGGATACCTCCTGTACGAGGCTTGCTTAGCTACAAAGCCTACGCAATCAACGCAGAGAACTCGACTGCAGCCTATGAAGGCTCATTCATGATCCAAGACACAAGGTCGCCGCAGGTTTTGCAACTGGCACCAAGCGGAACAATAAATTACACTCTTGTGGAGCTGAAAGCAGTGACTGACGAGAACAGCAGCTGCAAATACGACACATACGATGTGAGCTATGACTCTATGTACTTTGCCCTGAGCGACGAAGGAACCATACACACAAAACTCAGGCTGCTGGGAGACGGGCTTCAGACATTCTACATCAAATGCAAAGACCCTGCAAATAATATCGGCGAAAGCTCAATCCTAAGTTTCACAATAGACTCTTCTCCGCCGTCGATAAGCGACATAAGCCCGACAGGCACAGTAACAATCCCTGCTCAGACCCTCAAACTCTTCACCAATGAGAACGCGAACTGCCGCTGGAGCGCCGTAAGTCAGCAATACGAAGCCATGCCAAACACTTTTCAGCTCACAGGAGATACAAGGCATGAGCACCCGATAACCCTTAGTGAAGGGATAAACACATACTACTTCGGATGCAGAGACAAGACAGGCAATACTAATGAGCGGACAGTACTTCACGTAGAGCTGAACCTGCCGCCAAAAGCATCAATAACAATAAGCAGGAATGATAGCGATAATTATAGGAAGATAAGGAAAGGCACCTATGAGCTCAGCCTGGCATCATCTGAACCGCTCTCCCAGACACCGACCCTGAGATTCAACTACTGCGGAAAAAGTATCCCTGTCCCTCTGCAAGGAAGCTCGCAAGACTGGGAAGGATACCTGATGATAGAAGAAGGAGACTTAAACTGCGTCGGAGAGTTCAGCTTCCAAGGCATAGATATGAAAGGCACTGTCGGCACAGAGATAACCTCTGGAAAGCTAGCCCTTCTCGACACGGCCAATCCGCCGACGACATCAGCCCCGAAGCTCGAGATCAGCGACGACAAGATACGCGTCTCATGGATATATGATGGCGAGGAAGTTGACCATTTCAACATATACCGATCGACAACAGGCTACCCTCTCAAGACTGACCTCAAAGCATCTTCTCCAGGCATGCAGTACTATGATAGTGATGTGATTGACAAGATAGGATATTATTATAAGGTCTGCGCCGTCGACAAAGCCGGCAATGAAGGTGAGCTTTCAGAGGAAGAATTCATCATGGCAGACCTCAACAACATGACTATCTTCAAGCAAAATCCAGATATCCTGAACCTAGTCAACCAGAAGATAACAGTCTTGCAGGGAAAACTCAACAACCTCAACTCAAAAATCACAGAGCTCAACCAGGAATCAGGCGAGAAGATAGTGAATCTCATCAAAGAAAAAGAGCTGGTGAAAACACAGGAAGATATCAAAGGAAAGATAGAGCTCCTCATCGGTGAGTTGAAGAGCTACAGGGAGACTCGCATATCGAGGGAAGAGCTGGAAAGAAAAATCTCAATAATTGATAATAAGCTGCTCGAGGCAGAGAAAGGAATAATAAATGAGGTGACAATAAAGAACGACGTGGAGGCAGAGCAGCTCCTCGATTATTTGCTGATAGAGCAGGCTGCTGCCGAATACCTGAAAAACAAGCAGGGGGCTGATGCGCAGAAGAAAAGATACGTCGATGAGGCGAAGATTCTCCAAGAACAGACAAGAATCACCCAAAAAATAACTTCTTACGAGATATCGTTCGAAAACAAAGGGAGTGAGACCGTCACCCTAGTGACCGAGAGCATCTTTGCGGCGCAAGAGCTGGGCGAAACACTGATACAGGAGGTTCTTCCAAAAGGAGAAATTCTTGTCGCAGACCTGGAATTAAAGGTGTCTCCTGCTGAATTGAATTCTTTGGGACCGATTTGGAAGATTAAATCCCTGCCGGCAAACACTTTGAGTTATGAAGTCACAAAAGAAAAAGACATGTCCATCCTAAAAACAATCCGCACAATACTGCTCAAGGATTGGGATTCTTTCCTCAGCAGCGCATCTGAACAGGATTCTTCTGATAAGATCACAGGGAACGTCACCGCGGATGAAGGCAAAGGCTCTCTCCTGAACAGCATCCTTATCATATTAGCTGTCATGATGGCTGTCGCTCTTCTGGCCTATTATGTATTCTTTACAAAATCCGAAAACAAATCAGAAGAAGAGCTTCAGGGAAGGCTACGTTCAGAAGAAGTCATCGCAGTAAGAAATATGCATATCCCTGATTCTTCCAGCCAGAGTACGATCGCTGGCGCTGCAACTGACACTGCGCTGAATGAGCCTGGCCAGTTGTATGGATTGATAGCTCTTGCCAGAGAGAACCTTGCCAAAGGTGAGTTGGAGACTGCTGCTGAAGCCTACTCCCAAGCAATAGAATGTTATTATAGGTCTAAATTAGGCTTAAAGGACAAATTAGAGCTTAATTTGAAGCTTAATTCCTTGTATGAGGAGCTTTCGACCGCTCAATCTATTATCAGTTCTTCTGGTTAGGGTTGGCTAATCGAAAGATTTATATATAAGAATAGGTACTAATATACTTTATACTATACTGTTTGTGTGATTAAAGGCTTGCAACGATGAAACGAAATCACCTATTACTATTATTGACACTCAGCATAATGCTGGCAGCATATTTCTACGCAAATCTCACTCCAGTAATCAGCTGGGGACCAGGCGCGAACTATAGGAACGTGAGCGTAAGGACAACTGTCAACATCACACAATCATACCCTGAAATATTGAATATGTCCTGCAGTAATTCATCGATAACTCTGAACGCAGGAACGACAAAAACAGTATCATGCCTAGTCCAGATAAGGGACTTCAATGGCGGGGACACAATAAACAACACAAACATGACGTTCTACTTTTTCCAGAACGCATCCAGCGACCCGAATGACAACAACACACACTACTCCAACTCCACCTGCTCGGAAGGGACTGCTGACGGATACTTGGTAAATTGGACTTGCTCGGTTGACTTATGGTATTATGCGGTGAATGGAACCTGGAGGGCTAATGCCACAGTAAAAGACGATTACAACTTGACCACACACTCTTACACCAATACAACAGTATACCCTCTATACGCATTGAATGTCACTGATGTAATCAACTTCGGAGATCTGGCGGTAGGAGACACGACTGCAGATGCTGATCTTAAGCAAGCAAACGTGACCAACCTAGGAAACATGCGCATAAATGTCAGCGTCTATGCATACGCAGGAAACGACGAGCTCACTGGCGCAGGCTATGCTATGTTCTGCTCAGTAAGGAATATAACCCTTCCAAATGAGAGATATTCGCTCAGCGCAGCAGACACATACAGCGCGATGTCTTCAATAACAGGATCTACTGTCACAATACCTGATCTTACAATCCAGAAGCAGACAATCCCGAGCACATACGTACTCAACACAACATATTGGGCACTGCACGTCAACGCAAGCTCAAACCCCTTCGGCGTATGCAACGGAACAGTAGTCTTCAACGCTGAGACTCCTTAATCCTCGCATTACTGGATCATAAATTATCTTTTTCCTTCTCTTCTTTGTCTTCTTCAACTATTTGTTTACTTGGTTTATCTTCTTTCTCAGCATCTGTTTCATCAATACCCAGAGTCTCGCGCGAAGAATCTACCTTATCAAGCTCATCATACAGCTTCTGCTTCTCCTCATATTGCTTGTAAAGGATCTTCAGCCTGTTGATTATGCCTGCGACATCAGGATTCTCCTCTATGAACCGCTCATATTTCTCATCTTCCAGCAATTTATAGATGTCATCACACAATATGACCTCATCTTCAACAGGATTGTTCTTTTCCTTATACCTGGAATAGACAAACACAAGCTTGCGATATATCTCATCCACCAGAACCATCTCTCCAGATTTCTCGCCCTCGTCAGACCTCCTGGCAAGGATATCTCTCAGATCGTTGGCAAGCTCTTCTTCCAATTCTATAAGGTTCTCATTCTCAATCCTGATCAGATTCTCTATCTGCTTAAAATGATTCTCCAGGAGAGCCTCAAATTTCTTAAGCTTCTTCATCTCAGTGTACTCCATATACCTGATCAACTCATGGATGATGATTGGCATGCTGAACAGCAGTATAAGCAGGAGCCAGATGTATTTGTAATCAGTCTCGCACATGATAAAGAAATAATAATAGAGATAGAGGATGAGTGCCACAAGGATGGTTATGACTATGAATAAGAGCATCTTTCTTCGCACTGAGAATATCTTCTTTATCCTTTCCATATCCTTGAGTTGCTTATCATCCTGGATTTTCTTGATCTTCATATGGGAACGGATTATGTCACCTAATATCACGGTTAATATGACTATGAAGAACAGAATGCTGTCATTAGACAAAGGGTTGATGTCCTTCTTGCACATGAAGATTGGCTTTGGTAGCTGGAGCTCAGGGCATTTCTCCTCACAGGGCCCCCCGCAATCAACACCTGCTTCACAAAGGCCTTCATGGCAGTTCTTAATGCCATCAAAGCATGTCGGGCATGGAAGGCACGGCCCTCCGCAATCAACATCCTCCTCGCACTTGCCATCATGGCAGTTCTGTATGCCGTCAAAGCATCCTATGCACGGCGTGCAAAGCCCTCCGCAGTCGATGCCATCCTCCAGGCCGTTACGCACACCATCAGAACACGTCGGAGTATAGGTGCATTTCTGCACTTCAAGCGGCTTCTTTTCCACGCTCCCGCAAGCGCTTTTGTCAGTGCAGTTACGATTCTGGAAGCCATCAATCCTGCATTCAGACCAGTTGTTGCAGACCCAACTTTCCTTGCATTCAAATCCCTCTGCACCTTCCGGCCCGGAGAAATTGGTCAGGAAATTTAGATATGCCGCCTGGGATATTGCTCCTGAGGTTGAGCTTTCACCTCCTTCTGCTGCCCCGCCTGTACCTCCTCCGGTTTCATCACCAGTCTCATCAGTCTCGTTACTAGTGTAATTTACCGTGGTATTGATGGTTGTGTTTGTTTGATTGTAATCAGGGCAATCTTGAGGACAGGTATATGTTGTTTCATACCAGGCGTCGCAGAATAGATCCCCGCAGAATACGACAGGATGGGTTATGTTCACATATTTGAAGATGCCCTGATCCCAGGTATAGTCTCCCATCATCGTAGTGTATGCTCCATTGTATAAGAAGGTCAAGTTCTCATCCAATACAGCTCCCTCGTCAACACCAGTCTCTGGATCGTCGCCTTTGCACGTCAATGATCCATAGGCTCCCTCATTTATGATGCTGAACGAACCGCATAATGTTCCGCTGCTGTCATAGACTTCGATAGTGCCGGAAGTGGCGTTATTATTGAATGTCCTGACCTTACCATAGAATTCCGTTGAAAGCGGAGGGATTGCTAGAACAGGGATCACTATTAAAACAAGAATTGATAGCATGATTGCTGATGTAAAGATAGCCTTCCTATTGTCCTTATCAGTCTTATAATTCTTATTACTCCTATCTTTCGCATGCTCTGATGATTGTTTCATTTCAGTCAACCACCCAGATCTCTGTTGTTGTCGCATTTATCCAGTACCCTGAGTTAGCTGTGGTGTAAGTGAGCGCTCCTCCGACTCCAGGAACATAGCTTAGGAATATGTCCAGCGTAGCATTGTATGCTCTTGCTTCACTGAAATTGCCTGCGATTGTATCGAATGATGTCAGCACAGATTCAGATACATTCGTCGGATAGCCTGCCAGGTTCCATCCTCCCACGAGAGGCACACTCGTCGGTATCCTAAGGCCTCCTTCCAGAAGGAATTGTTCCTGCGCATTCATATCTATCCAATACCCTTCTGTCCTGCTAAGATAGTTGAGGTCTTGAATCACAAAGCTCGGCAGTGAGGGGTTGTATGTTTTCCATGCATCGGTCTCTCCTTCGCGATACTCGAAGATGGCAACCATGCGAGTTATGTTGATGATCACATCATTCCGGTTTATAGTGTTCGGTATGCAGAAGAATGAGATGAGATTAAGCCCTTCTTGCAGCGTGAAGTTGCAGTAATTCGCTCTGAGCTGAGTGACGTTCACTGTTGTTATCACTTCACCTGTTATATCGCTGAACGACGATTTTTGTATCTTGTTAAGAGAGAAGAATGTCAGGGCTATGAGCGCGATGACTGTTATGAATATCATCGCCTCTTCGATTTTCTTGTTGTTATTGTTATTATTTTGTCTCATTCTTTTTTTCCCAACTCTTCTATCTTGATGGCCCAGCTATTCGTCTCGGCGTTGAAGATGAATATCACTTCATGTTTCTTTTTCTTATCTATTGAGAAAAGGAGCGGCGCAGGGATTGTGGTCTCAAAGCTGCTGCCTCTTGTGTAAAGCTTTCTCCGGAACTCCATTTATAAATTCATTATCGTCCAGATATATAAATTTAGCTATTCTACTTATTTTTTTACTTATTTTTATAGTCGTCTTTACCATCACCACTATACTAAAACGTATACAAAACGAAATATTTATATACTAGTTATGCTTATGTATTCACATGGTAATATTATTTGACCAATATAACCTGCCAGAGAACATTTACGAAGTTATTTTTGCCACTAAACAACAGGTCATCGTAGGCAAGATGCTTATCGAAGACATGAAAAACAAGCAGGGTGAGATAGGGAAGACTGAGATGTCCATGTTCGCGACTCGATTGCACGAAGGGATAGAAGTGGATGTGGTCGTGGACGAAAGGCTTAACATAAAAAAGAAGACCAAGATCTCTTATAACAAAAGGCAATTCTACGACAGGATACTGACGCCCATGAAGACAATGGGCCTGATAGATTATGACCTTTACAAGAAGACCTACAAGATTAGCGAAAAATTCAACAAGAACATGATGAGAATAGGCCTTATGTGGCTCCAAGAGCTGAGAAAACCGCCGAGGCCTCTGCAGTTCAGGCAGAAGCAATGATCATATTCAAAAGGAGAGTTCCCTGTTGTTGAAATTCTCCAACAACCCACCCTCCCCTTTAAACAAATAAACAGCAGGGAACTTCTTTCTTTTTTTTCTTCAGAATCAGACTGAGGGCTCAAACCTCAACATTCTCTATTCTCACTGATGGTCATTGAAGGGATATCCACATTTTCTGCAATGCTTGGCCCTTCTGCTATTCATCTTTCGACAGCGAGGGCATTTTTTCCCTCTCTTGAAGAAGATGATCAGTAGTATTATGATGATGACCAGCACGACAAGGATCACAGTATAGTTGCCTGCTCCCTGCCGGAACTCAAGCGCGAATTTCTTTTCCTTTGTCTTGGTGAGAGCGCGCATCCTTTCTCCGTAATTGGTCCTTACAGTTATCTCGGAGTTCTTCATGTCTGCAAGGTCTTCCTCACTCATAGCTATCTTGATAGGGATCTCCTTTGTCTTTCCAGGCTCTATCTTGACTGCGTCATCAGATCCGACTGTGGCATATTCCCCGTTGATCCACAGTTCAATGAGCTCAGCATTGACATAGGTGTCTACAATGCCAGTATTCTTTATTTTCACATAGAATGTGCCTTTGCTCTTGTCATAGACCAGGCCTTCTATCTCGATCTGCGCATTATCAAACACATCTATTATTTCGATCTTGAAAGTACCTCTTAATACGTTTTCTAATGACGTCTTGGATTCTCCATATATAGTATATACCTCTCCTGTCAATTCTCCAATTATCTTCTGTGCATCTACGTCTTTGATCCTTCCATATAGGACTGTTTTTGTCTCTCCGCCATCTATGAAGATTGTGTCGTTGTCTCCATCAGTCACTATGGTCTCTCCGTTCTCATTCTTCACAGTTATAGTCGACCTGAAGTATGTGGCGAGATCAACATTGTTCTTATAGGTGACTTCCAGCACACCCGTGGCCCTGTTATATGATATTGATGTTATGCTGAGGCTCAGCTGATAGCTCGGCATTGGGAATCGGTCCAGGTCTTCTACAGGATTGATGGTCCCGCCAGGTATCCTTGAGCCTCTCGCGAACTTGACGAAGACGCTGATGCCTAGCTGTCGCCTTATGTCTGTGGCAGACCCTATGAGCTCATTACCTATGAGGACTCCGATCTCTATACCTCTTTCCTGGATATAGCCCTTTATCTCTTCTGGCACATTAGTCTTTCCTATGAAGAGGACTGGCTCTTTTCCGCTCAGCATGCTCGCCTCTATGAACTCACCATTACTGAGTATGACTTGCTTTATGCTTCCCAGCTCAGAGTATTTGTCCACGATGAGCATATTGTTCTCGAATCGGCTTCCGCTCTCGCTGTTCAATATCTCTGGGTTGTATTGGCTGACCGCAGCTCTTACTTCCCGGTCTACCCTGCCGTAGATTATTATGCTCTCTATGTTCTTGGTCGCGAGGAAGTCAGCTATTTCCGGGCTGTTCCTGCTGTTCGCAAATATCACGTAATATCCTGCCTTGACTGCGTACGGCCCGACTGCTAAGGCATTGTATCCGTATGCATCGTCGAGAAGTATGAACTTATTGATGTTAGGAAGCCTTTTTGCCAGTTCAAGGTTGGCGCTGTTGAATATGAGCTCTTCCACGTTCTGGTATCCTTTGCTTCTGAACAATGACTCATACCCTATATAGAATGGCTTGTCGGCAGAGGTGATTATCTGTATCCCTTCGTTGGTTTTCGGGATCTCAAAAAGGAGTATGGGACCGTGCGGCGTGCTGGTCAAGAAATGGTTTGACACCTGCAGCAGGTTGCCGTATATCACTGTCGAATAGACGTCTCGCCAGTCTGCTGAGTTGGACACGACTTCTGTTACTGCTGCCTGGACACTCGCCGCTGCCAATATGATAATGATGGCTGTAGCAATCAGCAAGATTGTGTTTTTCCCCTTGACCATATTTATTTCCCGATTCAGTTTTTTCCCTGCTTTCTTTATTTAAAACTTTTGTTTTGCTTGATTCACATTCGCAATAGTCCTTGAGGACTATTACTTACATTATAGTACCTAATTACTTACAAAAGTTGTATTTTATGCTTTTTAATGGCAATATTTATAAATAACTACTTACATTATAGTATTATTTTGGAAAAAAATGTTTTTTTCCTTGATGCTTCCCATCTGGAATACTCTTTGGAGGAAGAATCAGGGTCGAACAGTGTCGAACAGGAGTTCACACTAGATGTTCCTTCGTCTTCATACCTTAACCAGCGCTATTCTGGCGAGATATATATTCCTGTGACCTTGTTTAACTCATCGCTCGCTCCATTCCAGGTCCTTGTGAAGTTTCTTAAGGAGTCATCTGGCCTCTCCAACAGCGAGATCTCATCAAGGCTGGGGCGTGATATCAAAGCGGTGTGGGCGACGTATAACCAAGTTAAGGGCAAGAGGCTTGGAACTATAAAAGAATCCCGCTTCTCAATCCCGCTTTCATTCTTCAAAAAATACCATCTGAGCGTCCTAGAATCGGTTTCCATGTTCCTAAAAAATACTGGCTTGAGCTATGCCGATATCAGCAGGTTGACGGGGAAGGACCAGCGCACCATCTGGACTGTATGTTTGCGAGCTAGAAAAAAATTGGTCGGGCGTGAAAATGATAATTGAGAATTCGACAGCGAGGAAAGAGAAAGCGATCTTTGCATTAGCTGTTGTTCTCGTGGCAATCATGTTCAGCGCTTCCGTCTTATTCGTCGAGAGCGCGCCGCAGGGAGTTATTGTGCTGTATAATAATACTGAGAATGGCTCATCGACGCCGGCGGCGGCGCACACTGCTGCAGGAGGATCATTCACTACATTAGTGTTGAATGTCACATCTCAGACGAGCAAATGGAAAGCTTACGTCGGTAATGTCTCTGGCAAATTGACCCTTGATAATTCGAATAACATGACCATATACGATTGGACTTTGACGACGGTCCAGGGCGAGGTGTATGTATCCAGGAATGACTCTGTCAACTTCACTTCCTTGGCTTGTGCCAATAGCACCCATATCTCGAGCGAGGAGACTGCTCTCAGCATTAATTCCACTAGCGACGATAGCATCAATAGGACATTTAGTCAGAAAGCCCATAAATCGTTTGTGATCGGAGGCACAGGAGTGGTGGCCAATAGCACCTGTTACTCAATATCCACTTACATAGGGGATGTTTCCCAAGCAGCTTCAGAGAGCTCAGTATTCCAGGAAGTCATTATGAGTGACGGATCTAGCGTCGTCTATGTCTCTATCTTGGAGGATGCTAAGGTGGGCTTCGACAATAGCTTCTACGACTTCCAGATGATTGTCCCTGACAATCCTACTGAGGTCTCGAACACCTACTACTTCTACGCTGAGCTAGGCTGATTTTTCTTGTTTGTCGACGGAGAATCGGCTTCTGTTTAATTGATTAATTAATTACTGTGCTTTCTTTTAGTTGTTAATTTATTGATTGTTTAACTACAGTACTTAACTTATGACCGAAACATTTAAATATAAGTGTGTGCATAAGAACCATAGTTATACAAAAAAGTATACCAAGATAACCAATAAGGTTGGTTGACTACTGGAAGCGAATAAACGATTCCTGTCGTCGCAAAAATTAAAACTTGACGCTCAAAACCGTTGCAAGCAAAAGTGAAAGATTAAAATGGAACAAGAAACACTTTTTACGGCCTCGAAATGGGACATCCTGAAAATACTCTCCTCAGGAGGAAAGTCCCCCCTGCAGTTGGCAAAGCTCTCGAATACCTCGGTTGCAAACATAAGCCAACAGATCCGTCTTCTAGAGATGGCCGGTCTTGTTCAATGTAAAAGGATTTCCAACAGGGATAAAGGCCAACCCAGGCTCATTTATACTCTTGTTGGAAATCAATCTTTCCTTATCACCAGCTCAAAGGACTTCGTAGAGAAGAAATTCCTCAACCTGAGTGAGTATAATAAGATAATACTGAAGATATGGTTCCTTGACAGGCCTCAGCTGCACTATTTCCTGGAAAAGACTTTCTGGAGCATAGAGCCTTTCATGCATAACATCGATGCTTTGGGGCTTGACATGGACGCTCTCAAGGATGATGAGCTCCAGATGGTTGTGTTCTCCAAGGATTCTGACCTGAAAAAAGAGCTCAAGAAATTGCAGATAAAGAATGCGGATGGCGTCTCAAAGAGCGTCACTTTTGACGTGCGGCAGGCCGGGCGCCAGCAGAATTCCTCAAAATATTACATGCTTTATGATCCTTCAAATATCATCATAAAATCAGATGAACATATTGTTGAGGGAAAAATGGGTATTAGGTCTACGACCAGATAGAAAAAATAAAAAAATAAAAAAATAAAACGCGAGGTGGATTTAGAATGGAAAAAAGTTATTTGAAACAAATGGTTGTGTTGGTCCATGAAGCTATAGGCGCTCCGTTATCAACGATGCTCTTGGTAAACGCGACTCTTCCGTTGTTGCCGTTGCTTCCGTACTCATCAACTGTGAAGTGATATCCTCCGTCGACAATGTCTTCTCTCGTCGAGCTTGCTGAGTTCTCATGCACTCCTATCCATGTGGCGTCTGCCCCGTCTCCTCCGCCAGCCCAGGTCTCATACTTTCCATATATGCCAGGCCCTGGGTTCTTCGCATAGTACATGTATCCTAGTAGGTTATCGACCGCCACTGTGAGGCGCACTCCCCAATCAGAATCAACGTATGATGCGTT
>Ga0268284_1000189_pt1 | contig 53656 bp, 47 predicted proteins | sample saktaG_14_FD_190137 | JGI IMG/M metagenome (GOLD analysis project Ga0268284, IMG submission 190137) | Saline water microbial communities from Sakinaw Lake, British Columbia, Canada - sak_2013_06_06_40m | ecosystem: Environmental > Aquatic > Non-marine Saline and Alkaline > Saline ...
TGGTCTTATCGGGTTATCTGAGGCTTACTCTAAGTCTTTATCTTTACGAACCGCCATATGCCGAACGGCACGTACTGGTGGTGTGAGAGGACAGTGAGGGAACTAATCCCTCACTTCCTACTCGATTCGGATTTTTAGGGTTAGCGGTTTGGGCTTTTATTTCCCTGTTATGCAAACAGTTCACGGTCTCTGTCTTTTCTTTTGTCAGAATAATATGCTTCCCACCAAGTTTTTTCACCAGCTTTTTTAGGTGGTCGAGACAGGCTGAGTGTTTTTCCTGCTTTTTGGGATTCTTTTTGTGCCACCCTAAAATGGTAGTGGTCAAAAATTCTTAAAGCCTCTATCATATAGGACACTGCAATTTTTCTGTCCTTAATCAACAACAGATTCTCTCCGTTTTTCTCATCTGCTGTGGGAGAAAAATTGTAGGAGCCCAAATATACCCTTGCAGTTGGTTTGTCAAAATCGATTACAACAAATTTGTGGTGCATTCTTGTGCCGGTTCCACCTGTCGGCTCTGCCTTGAATGGCTCTGGAAAATTCCCGGATATTTCAGATGGATACACAGGTGATACATTTCCGTCAGGCTTTTGCAAGTCTAAACCTCCAACTTTTTTATCTGAAACACCATAAACAAAAATTTTATTGTCTTTGGTAAGATTGGTCACGGCATTCCTTATTGAGCCAGATGTTTGGAATAAAAAAGCAAGAGAATAAAAGAGGCTGGAAATGGTGTTGTTTTCCATGTCATCGGCGATTTCATCTAACAGAGCATTTGAAGATGAGTGCGGAGAAAATGAAACTTTGGCATTTATTCCATTTAATTGAAGGTCGTTCCAATCTGCTGAAGTTGTTTTTCCATAATTCTTCATAGTGTCAAATTCCCAATAATGATCAAATGCATCTAAAAACGGTTTTATTGCTTTTGCCCCTCGGATGATTACTGCATTATTTGCCTGAACATAGAAGCCCCTCCAGGTGAAGTTTGTGGAACCGCAAACTGCTGCTTTTATTTTAGGACCATTAACAACAATCGTCTTATTGTGTTGCAGTTGACCCATGTGATGCCGCTTAACATTTCCTTTGGTTGAATTTATAAATTTTTTGGCAGCTTCTGTTTCAGCTGAATCTTCTTCACCGTGGTCACCACTGTCGTCAATAATAATTTTTAGTCTGTCGCCTAACGCAAGAAGCCTGTTTACTGCCTCTGGTTGGTTAAGGTCATAGGCTACAACTTTAACCTCAGCGTCTTTATCTTTAATTGCTTCATCCAATAAACTCAGGATTTCATTTGTTGCTTCAAATCCCATCCAGGGGAGGGCTTCGTCAGCTTTTGGATGAGTTGGGATAAAATCGAGTCCAAATTTAGCCTTGGAAGGCAATAATGCTGGAATCCCACCGTAAGCTTCATACTTGTCAACAAATGCTTGTGAGGAAACAAAACCACGCGTAAATGTTACATTTAATTTGTCAGGATACGTTTCTCGACTTAATGCAATGTCAACGATTTGAGATTCACCGTAACTTAATTCATTGTTTACATTCATAAAAACCGGTTTAACCTTGTAACTGAAGTTGCCCTTCAAGTCTGCATTTCTTGGAAAATGAACCCACCTGAATTTTTGGAATGGTGCTTGAAGTGATGATATACTTTCAACACTTGCCTTTCCCTTGTCATCCAAAAATGAAATACGATTTTTTAGTGCATAAAATTTATCGCCATTAGGCTCTTTATATTCAATTGAAAATCCGACAAAGTCTTCAGGTGGTTTACCATTTTTCCAATTCATCGCCAATAAAAGCATCCCCTCACCACGATATGCCTTTAATGTAAACAGTGCATCCTTGTTGTTGCCTGTCACTTGAAAATCTGTTATGTTTTTTGTCGCCATTTTATTTACTTATTTAAGGTTAATGTTTCCGGTGTATCACCTGCCATTGTATGCCATGGTCCTAAATGTTTATGACCCCTCCCGTTCCCTCTCCTTGAAGGGGAGGAGCAGGAGTAGGGCTATTTGGGTCAATTCTCCCCTGCGCTGAGGCAGGGAGTCCCATTGTTTTTCACTTTACCGGCGAACAATCCATTGATTTAATTGAAAACTTTCCGAGAATTCCAAAATTCAATTTTCCCGTGATGGCGTTATAATTCCCCTCCTGCATAAATGCGGATAATTTATTCCCCACATCCGGCACTTCTATATAGAAGCCCCCGCAAAATAATCCATCCGTTTTAAAAAAATAGGTTCCGATACCCAGGGCGCTCAATGAAGGCAGTTGAACCTCATTGGTCGAAATCGTTTGATTATAGTACAGGTTGATCGCTACATTCCCCTGCTTTTTCAGGGATATGAACTGAAGAAAATCAAGGTGGATGGCGTATTGTCCAAGTTGATGAAAATCGCCCTTGTAGGCAGTGATGCTTTTCTCGGAAGTCATGGTCTGACTTTGGTTATGGTTAAGGCTTGTGATTTTAACTTCTTGTTTTGATAAGGTGGAAAAGTTATCGACATATTCATATCCAAACAATCCTCCGATGATTGTACCTTTATACTGGTAATTGATGCCCAGGTGGAGAAAGCCGCCCAGGGAAAGAACAGACTTGAAACTTTTTGAAAAATCAGAAGTGTCAACTTCTTTCATTTGTTTGAATTGTAAACCCTTGAGACCGAAATCAAGAAAAAGGGAAAACCTGTAATTTGGTTTAAGGTTGGCTGCCAGAATTTTTTTCCAGTATTTGGCCTCATGATCATATTGAGTTAAGGATGACAGCAAGTTTTCGATTTTCTTATTCCTTTCAGTCCACAAGGAATAAATACTGTCGAGTTTGTCTTTGAGCATGGCATTTTGTTTGATCAGCGAATCAATCAGCGACTTCATTTCACCAACTGATTGATCCCCATGCTCAAGGATAATTCCCACAATCTCAGGTGTTCCTGTGGGCTGAAGTATTGCTGTAACCGTTTTTGAAAAAGTTTGATCTGTTACACTTAAGGTCTTTTCAAGAGAACCAATCTGAATGCGAAGGGTATACAAGCGTTTTTCGGGTTCGCTTTTTGTCTTTGTCCAGGTACAGCCCAACAAACCTTTGATTCCTGCCGAAGGGACAAAAGCACCTTCTGTTAAAACGGGAAAAAGCCCCTCTTCTCCTTTGGCATTGATGGCAGCTCCCCAGGTTAAGCCGTAATTTTTGTCTTTATTAAAGGTGTAGTTGTTGTACACTAAATTGGCTGCCAATTGGGTGACATCAAATCCGATGGTCGATCCGTTAATAAGGATGGATGATTTCCCCTGAGCGTCCTGATTCAGAACCTGAGCCTGACCCCGAAAATACAGGATACAGAAAAGGCCGGCGAACAATAGAATACTTGTTTTCATGAGCTTAAACGGGATAGGATTTATCATAAACGCAATTGCCTTTACCATCAAGGGTTCCCACAATGGGGTTGGAAGTCAGCGGTTTCCCGTCAATTTTTATTTCCAGGCTCCAGTCGAAATTCGGGATTCCGCATACATAAACGAATACATCCAGATCTTCAATGACAAGAAGTTTTTCCAGTTTCCCTGAAAGAATGAAATTTCCTCCATTCGGGGTCGAATTCTTAGTATCAATCTCATGGTTTTCAAAAGAGATTTCCCTGATTTCCTGAATAAACTGACTATAGGTGAAAATATAGTCTAACGTAATTCTTTTCATGTTACATAGGGATTAAGGATTGGTTAATACAAATACGGAGTTTATTATACCTTGGCATTCTCAAGAAGCCTGTTATTTGTGATCAACCCAATAACCACTTCCTCTTTTTTACCATTTTCGGTAATAAAAACATCCTGACATTCTGGCGTGGCTTCCATGGCTTTTTTAACATCCAGTAAGGTTGCCGTTTTTGGAACAAAATTATACCCCCGGCCCAGCATCCTGGATATTTCAGCAGAATAATTTGAGAGCATATCCTTTAAAATGACCTTGTCGATTTCTTCGGTTGATTTTTTGTGTTCTTCAATCAGATCCGACCTGTAACGGTAAATGGTACTCAAATGAATCATCAAGCTGAATTGTTTCGAGCCGGTAAAAATTGCAACCCGGTTGTATTTCATGAAATCTGGATCGTTTATGATCTCCTTTAGGGTTTTTGTCAAATCGTCAGGGGTTGTAAGTTTATAAATCTGGTCAAACGGGATCATGATTGCTGTGGCTGCCATGGATGCCAGTTTCTCTTCGGGCGATAATTGTTTAATGATCGCCTGATAAGACCTGCTGGCGGCTTCGAAGTTTTCTTTCGAGAAATAAAATGCCAGAACGGTTCCAAACCAGGTGGCCCACAAAGGGATCAGGGATTTTGAAATAAAGTCAAGCGATTCTTTTATGTTTTTTTCCTCTACAATTATTATAGACCAAAGCCCGATAAGAACCGTTCCTGCAATAGTAATGACCGAAATGGTTAAGGCGATAGAATTTCTAATCCAAAAAGGTTTTACATCTGGTTGAACAGGTTTGTCATTGTTTTCCATGATTGTCCGGTTTTTAAGTTCATACTTTGATTATTTCCTGCCCGGTTTGATTTCAGTTCCCATAATCCAGAAACCCCAGGTTGATGGAGTTGATTTTCCGGGTCAGCGTGAACACGCCTATCCCCGAACGGCTGCCGTCGGGGTTGGTATTGCCTTCCACGGTGTTGATGAACCCGTTTCCCACATCGGTCACCAGTCCGGTATGCCCGTGATGACTGCCATGATCCATGATGAAAATACAGCCCGGATGGATCAGCGAAGGATCTGCTTTCGCATCGGCGCAGGCAATTTTTCCGGCAGTGGCATGCTCCCAGTGTTCCATGCAGCTTCCTGTACGGTAAAGCGGATTGACGGAGCCAATGGACTCGGCGGCTTTATTAAAACACCAGTAAACAAAAGCAGCACACCAGGGGTTCCCGGGATCCAGTCTCACCGATTTAAGGTATTCCTCCACCTTCTTCCCGCGGTTGGAATAGGGAGGGGATTCCATCACCCCGATCTCCATCTCTGCATATTCCATCGCTTTCTGAATAAGGATATCCGGAGGAGCGGAAGGCTGATACGTGTTTTCTTCAAATAATTCAGACCAGGTGATCGGCCCGACCTCTCCGTCCATGATCAAAGGGTTTCCGTTGATGTCGTGCGAAAGAGCCTGGAAATGTTTCACCGCCGACCGGGTCAGGGCACCGAACATTCCGTCAATACGCAGGTAAATTCCAAGTTTCACCAATTGTTTCTGAATTGCTATGACAAGCTTGCTGTCGCGTTCGCCAAACCGAATAATTCTTCCGGGATATTTCATCGCTGGGTGTTAAATGAAGAAATTTGTAAATAAATCAGCATCATGCTTTGTTTATCCTGAATGCTCAGGATGGAAAGTGTATTTATAAATGATTAAATGCCAGGTAAATATAAATTCATTGGAAGTAATAAACAATAGGGAGTACCGGTAAAATGCAGCTGAGGATTTCCGCAGGTTTTTTCGGGATATCAAAATCAAAAGTAAAAGAAATACAGGCGTTTACAGAATATTTCTGCCAGACAAATTGCCGGAATCCTGATTTCCGGAATCTGTTCCGAATGCTGATCTTCCGGGAATATGTGAAACAGATTGGAGGTAAAAACCCCTTTGGCGCTTGCTTAAAGTATCTTTTTACGGGTAAGCATCCAGATGAGGTGGATGTTCGAGCTTGCCTGGAATTTCTTCCGGATACTGGTCAGGATCTTCTCAATGGTCGAAACGCTTATATTCAGCCGTTTTCCGATCTGCATTCTCGAATTTCCCTCCGACAAAAGGCTTACGATATCGTACTGATGCGGGGTCAGCTTCTCCTTTACCTGATTTTTCCCGGCCAGGGGAAGGTCCCGGTCCTGCCCGGCGACTTCAAAAAGGTGGGGAAAAACCAGACGTTCATTTACGATTTTTTCAAAAGCTTCGCGAAGCTCCGGTTTTTTTGAGGTTTTCAGTAAATATCCCGAGGCTCCGGCATCATAAATCTTCCTTTGCCAGAGGGCGGAATCTTCATAAGTGAGGATCACGACGGGTTTAAAAGGAAATTTACGCCGGAGCAGTTTCAGGTTCTCCAGGGGATCGGTGTTCCGTATCCAAAGATCGAGCAAAATAAAATCGAAGGAATTCGCTTTCGCCTCGCGGATGGCCACGGGCACATCCGGCGCGCTTCCGGTAACGGTGATGTGGTCGCGGTCCCTCCGGAACATGTTCTTTATACCGGAAATCACCAGGGGATGATCGTCGATAATAAAAACGCGTATCAGATCCACAAGGGATGTTTTGCATCTCGACAGGCTTTCCATGCGCGGTTTGCTTATACCCTTCAAATATGCAAAGATATTGGATAAAAATCAAATCCTTGCTTTCACGGCTTTATGCCCTTCCCCCTCAAAGGTAAGCATTTTGACCCGTCCGACTTCCCGGCGACCGCACAATTTTTATAACTTTGAGCGGTCCAATTTCCAAAACAACTTGTATGATCTGGTCCCTCTTTATGATCATCCTCTGCGCGTTCTGGTTTCTTTCGGTACAACTCATCCCCTTTATCTTTTAAAATGATACAGGAGAAATGGATCAAAGCCTCCATTGCAGGAACCCTCTGGGCAGCATCTGAAATTGTCCTGGGCAGCTTTTTGCATAACCTACGGGTTCCTTTTACCGGCAATATTCTGACGGCCATCGGACTGGTGATCCTGATTTCGGTGAGCTATGTATGGAAAGATAAAGGACTGTTCTGGCGGGCGGGATTAATCTGTGCCCTGATGAAAACCCTCTCGCCCAGCGCCGTGATTTTTGGGCCCATGATCGCCATCTTCACCGAAAGCCTGCTGCTCGAAATCTCCGTCTGCCTCTTCGGAAGAACGGTTTTCGGCTTCATTCTGGGATCCATGCTTGCCATGTCGTGGAATCTGTTTCACAAGATCATCAACTTCATCATCGTTTACGGCTACAACATCGTGGAACTGTACACCAATCTGGTCAGGTTCGCGGAAAAGCAGCTCAACCTTCAGTTTGACGGGGTATGGCTGCCCATCCTTGCCCTCTTGCTGGTATATGGCCTGCTGGGCCTGCTGGCTGCCATCCTCGGGATCAGGACCGGGAGGAAAATCCTCAGTCAGGCGGCCGCTTGCCAGCCTCCGGACACAGAAAGCATGCCTGCCGTAAAACCGGCGGCAAACAAACCGGAGTTCAGCTACTCCCTGATCTGGCTGTTCGCCGATCTGGTTTTGATGACCGCCTCCCTGGTTTTATTAAACTTCACGCCCTGGATGTTCTGGAGCATATTTATCACGGGCATTGTCACCGTATGGGCTTTCCGTTACAAAACGGCCATGAGGCAACTGTCTAAACCGAAGTTCTGGATATTTTTTGTGCTGATCACCATGGTCATGGCGTTTATTTTTACCAAAGTTCAAGGGGAAGGGATGAACTGGGAAACAGGGTTATTAATCGGACTTCAGATGAATTTCAGGGCGGCAGCCATGGTTACCGGTTTTTCTGTTCTCGGCACCGAATTGTATAATCCGGTCATCCGGAAATTTTTTCTGAAAACTTACTTCAGGCAATTGCCCCTTGCCCTGGAGCTTTCCTTTGAAAGCCTGCCTTCCATGATCGCGCACATCCCTGATTTTAAAACCCTGGTCAGAAATCCGGTTTCCGTGATTTCCCGTATTGTTTCACAGGCCGGATACCGCCTGGAAGAAATACGGAATCAGCCGTTGATGACCCCAAAAGTTTTTATCATCACGGGAGCCGTGGGAGAAGGCAAAACCACCCTGCTGCAGCGGATGATGGAGTTGTTCAGAAAAAAAAACGTAGCGGCCGGGGGGATCTTATGCCCCAGGGTCATGGATCATGAAACCACCACCGGATATGATATCCTGGATATCGTGAGCGGGGAGCGGGAACAATTCCTGAGGTTAGAAGGAGAAGCTCATTTTCAAAAGCTGGGCAGGTACAGGATCTTTCCGCAGGGACTTCAGTTGGGACTGAATGCCCTGATGCCGCACAGGCATCTTCCCCATCGCCTAGTGATCATCGATGAAGTGGGGAACCTTGAACTGGACGACCAGGGATGGGCACCTTGCATATGGGAATTGATGCATGCTTCCCGGAACCATCTCGTACTGGCTGTTCGGAAAGGTCTGACCGCGGAAGTGATACGGAAATGGAATTTTACAAACAGCTTTGTTTATGATATTTCAGAAAATAAGGAAGCGGAAATAGTTAAAATGATCCTGGAGCAGATCTGAGCCATCCAAATCCTTATCTTTGTAAGGAACATCGGTAAGATCAGCATCGTAACCCCGGTTTCCCAAAATAAACAACGATCGTATGCAAGACTATAAGTTCGGCCTGATGATAGAAAATGCGCCTGCTGTCATTACGGTCATTGATCCCAATGGCATGATCCTTTACCTGAACAGAACCGAATTTGAACTGGATAAAAGTATTTTTACCGGGAAAGCGATTTTCGATTTTATCGATCCCTCCGATCACCGGATTGTCAGGGAGGCCATCAGGAAAGCAGCTGGAACCGGGGAGCCCCAGGTTTATGTCAACGCCTCGAAAACGGGTGAAAGGCTCAGCTGGTACGAAAACCAGGTTTCCCTGCTTGACCCCGGATCACCGGAAGGCGATCTCGTTATTTTCTCCACGAATATTACCGAATGCAGACAGGCGGATGATTCTTTAAAGGAAAGTGAAGCGCGCTATCAGCAACTCGTGGAACAATCGCCCGACACCATTGTGATCCATTGTGAAGGGAAGATCGCTTACATCAACCAGGCCGGACTCGAGATGCTGGGCGCCGCCAGGGCGGAAGAGATCCTTGGGCGCTCGGCCATAGAATTCGTACACCCGGAAGACCGGGCCAGGGTCGGCTCCCGCATTGCAGAAGCCATGGAAAAGCAAACCATCGCCCTCCCGATGAGGGAAAGGTTTCTCTTGCCCTCCGGAAAAGTAATGCCTGTGGAGGTTAAAGGAATACCCCATGTTTTCAAAGGAAAACCAGCCATGCAGGTCATTATCCGCGATGTGACCGAGCAGGTGGAAGCCGAGAAAGCCCTGAAATCGAGCGAGGCAAGGCTGGCCGCTTTCCTGGAATATGCACCGGCCCTGATCATGATCAAGGATCATGAACTCAGACCGGTTTTTGCAAACCAGAAACTCTACCGCTTTTTCCCGGTTGAGGCATGGATGGGAAAAACACCGCATGAAACCTTCCCTCCGGAAGTAGCCGAGCTCATGATCGAAAAGGATAACGAGGCCATGACCACCGGGCATACCACCTATGAGGAAATTTGGAAGGATAAACAGGGAGAATCCCATACGTACCTGACCGAAAAATTCAGAATTGACATCCCCGGCGGACTTCCCCTCCTCGGATCCATCATCAGCGATATTTCGGATAAAAAGCAGGCCGAAACTGAGTTCCGGATGCGGGAACACCAGCAGTCGCTCATCCTGAACTCCTTACCTGTGATCTTTTACAGGGTGGAACCCCATGGTAACTTCCGTACGACCTGGATATCCGACCAGATCACCCACATCACAGGCTATAAGCCGGAGGCGTTTACCCTCAACCCGGTTTTCTGGGAAATGCACCTGCATCCGGAAGATCATGAGCGGATTTTAGCAGAATACAACGAGGTTCTTCATACCAACGCGGTGACAGTAGAATACCGCTGGCAATGCGCCGACGGTTCCTATCGCTGGTTTCTGGATCACCTGGCAATCATCCGGGATGAAGCGGGGAACCCGGTTGATTCGGCCGGGATCTGGGTCGATATCACCAAAAACAAACAGGTTGAAGAAGAACTGATCAAGGCAAGGCAGAAAGCCGAAGAAAGCGATCGCCTGAAATCCTCATTTCTGGCCAATATGTCGCATGAAATCAGAACCCCCATGAATGCCATTGTCGGTTTTGCACAGATGCTCACCGACCCCTGGCTTTCGGCGGAAGAACGGGTGCGGTTTTCAACCATTGTCCAGAACCGTTCAGACGACCTGATGCACATCATCAACGACCTGCTTGAGATCTCCCGGATCGAATCGGGAAATACCACGGTCATCCGGGAGCGCATCGTGATGAATGACCTGATCGACGAGATGGAAACGGTTTTTAACCAGAAGTTGAAACGGGCCGGAAAACAACAGATCAGCCTCCTTATTTCAAAAACCCTCAGTGTCACACAGTCAGCTTTTGTAACAGACGGGTACATTGTAAGGCAGGTTTTCACCAACCTGCTCGACAATGCCATCAAATATACCCTGAAAGGGGAGATCAGGTTCGGATATGATTTGCCAAAGGATGGTAAAATCACCTGTTACGTATCCGATACCGGGATCGGGATCTCGGCCGAAAACCAGGAGGTGATCTTCGAGCACTTCAGACAGGCCGACATTGAAAACCAGCATCAGTATGGAGGCACCGGACTCGGCCTCTCCATCTGCAAGGGCGTTCTTTCCCTGCTGGGCGGAACCATAGAGGTGGAATCCGGACCCGGAAAAGGCAGTCATTTCAGGTTTACCATTCCTTTTGAACAGCCCCTGGAACCTGAAACGGAAACGGGTTCGAAACTTTCGGAAAAGAAGACGGAATTTAATGAAGCCTGGAAGGGAAAAAAGTTGTTGCTGGTGGAAGATGAACCTTCGAATATGGAATACCTTACCATCATCCTTTCCCGTACCGGGGCCGAATTGGTTAGTGCATACAGCGGAAAGGATCTCAGGGACCAATATCCCGTTCTTGATAGCTTCGACCTGGTGTTGCTGGATGTGCAATTGCCCGACGCAAGCGGTTGGGACCTGGTAAAAGAGATCAAGGCCAAAAGACCGGATCTGCCCGTGATCGCCCAGACCGCCTTTGCCATGTCGTCCGACCGGAAAAAAAGCGAAGAAACGGGTTGCGACAACTATATCCCCAAACCCATCTATAAAGAGAAATTGCTCAGGATGATCGCGGATTACCTGTAAACACAAGGCGCTGTACCTGCTTCATGCTGCAGGATTTCAGGATGAATCCGGGCTGACGATCATCGTTTTAACCCTCCTCCCTCCCAATATGAAATGGTTCGGATGGAAAAGGAATGAAAGATCATAATGAAATTGGGCACAATATTTGTTCATGGATTATGATTCTTAAATCCACCAACGATGAAAACAAAAATTTTCCTGCTGCGGTCCGCCATTTTCCTGACCGCCATCATGGGGGTTGTTGCAAGCGCAAATGCCCAGACTAACACATCTCCCGATTCGCTAGGATTACCGGGCGATCATTTAAACCTTTACGCCGTCCTCGAACAGTTTGAGAAATGTAAAACACTGGATGATTTTGAGAAACAACTGAATCTCGAGCATTCCAGGATCAACAACCTCGACCTGAATAACGATGGTAAAACCGACTATATCCGGGTAATCGACGAACCCCAGGGCGACCACCACGCCATCATCCTCCGGGTGCCTGTCAGTGAAATGGAAGACCAGGACGTGGCCGTCATTTATATTGAGAAAAACAAAGAAGGGAAAGTGCTGCTGCAGATCATCGGGAATGAAGCCCTCTACGGGAAGGATTACATCATTGAACCCGTCGATCAGGTTGCAGACAATCAGGCGGAAGCCGCTTCCGCCAACGAAGGCAAAACAACCGTCATCAACAACCAAACCACGGTATATGTTACGGTTTCTTCCTGGCCTGTGGTTTCCTATATTTATGAGCCTGCCTACCGTGTTTATGCCTCTCCCTGGCGTTGGTATCATTATCCGGCCTGGTGGAGTCCCTGGTCGCCCTGGTACTGGCAGAGTTATTACGGGTATTACCACCATTACCATCCCCATTGGAATGATTATTACCGCCGGACGGATTATTACAGAAGGCCCGATTTCAATGCCTGGTACGGACCCAGAAGCGCTTCTTCTCCGGCAGTAAGGCATAACCAGAGAAACGGGGTGTATTCAAACACCTACCGGCATCAGGAGATCCATCCGGGGCCGGGAAAAAGATCGCCTGCCCCAAATCCGGGCTACCGGCCAAGCCCGGAGCACAAAGCATTGCCTGCAAATAAAACGGTAAATTCCAAGCCGGTGAACAGGACGCCTTCAAATCAGGTGGCAAGTCCCAAGCCGGTGAACAGGACGCCTTCAAATCAGGTGGCAAGTCCCAAACCAGTGAACAGGACGCCTTCAAATCAGGTGAATCCCGGAAATAACAAACCCCCGGTACAGCGTCATGAAAATATTTCACCCGTTTTCAGGACCAGCATAGCCAAACCAGCTGCCGTAAAACAAACCGGGCATAAGGAAGTTGTAAAACCTTCCTCAAAACAAACGGCTCCGGCAGAGCCTAAGAAAATGAAACCGGAAAGAAAATAAAACCGCCGGATCAGAATTTCCCGAAACGGAGGTTGAGCCGGGCAGTAAACTGATTGACGAGGTTGGTCGGGGTATTTTGCAGTTTCAGGTCGGGTGAATAACGATAACTCACGCCTATGCCCAGCCTTAGCTTCTTTACCACATTAAATTCTGCCCTCACGCCGGGTTCCACATAAAAAAACCAGGAATAAGCCACGGTATGCGAGTTCCAGTTGTAATTATGGTGGGTGTTCCAGTTGTAATAATCACTGGATGAATACTGCAGGTATCCGGCCCCGACCACAAGCGGAAAAACAACATGCACCGCCGACTTTGGCATCAGGGTATATTCAAACAGTCCGCCCATGAATCCTCCGCTTAGTTTCGCGTCGTGCATGGTGAAATTCGTGGAGTCGAAGTAAATATTATCATAGAAAAGTCCCCAGGGATTTCCGGTGAAATTGCCGGTTATACCAAGGGTCCAGTGATGGTTGAGCAGTATTCCCGCGCTTAAGCCCGGAAGAAATACGCTCTTGCCATTGAATACCGTATAAGCCGCGTTGAGATCCAGGAAATATCCGATGGGCAGGCGACTCTTCTTATGGTTTCCGAAAATGGTTTTGTATTCTGGATTTTCGGATTTTTTTTCAGGTTTTTGTTCTTCCTGGCCAAAGACTACCGTGGCAAGAAATAAGGAAAGGAAAAAAAGGCTCAGCTTTTTCATAATACATGTTTTTTAAAGAACTCTGTTTGCAATGAAATAGTATTTTTCTGCCTTAATTGTTGCTGTTTCTGTATCGCACGGCGTTATCAAGGGCATCCAGGATTTCACGGGTGAAACCGGAAGGGGGCGCAGCGGGAGGGGCAGAATCGTTTACAGCAGGGCTCGCAGCGTGCTGGTTCAAGACCCGGTCGCAGGTGTCGTTGACCAGTTCTTCCTGGTGGGGGTCGAAAGTTTCGAAAGTTTTCCCGAAACGGTCGTTGAAATCAAGCATCGCCGTGATCACCAGTGAATAAAGATTTTCTTTCGTGGAAACCCTGGGATAAACCCGCTGATAGGCCACCGCGAACAAGGAAGGGGCATGTTCCCTTATTTTTTCGGAAATCGGAATGGGACTGGTATCGACGATGATCTTTCCGGCATTTTCACGCTCCCATTTTGCATGGGACCTGGCCACCTTTGCATCGTGAAGCGAACGGTTATGGTCAACCAGGTAGCTGGTGTACAGGTAGATGATTTTGGGCAGCAGGTACATTCCTCTTTTCCGGGTGGCCCTGAGTATGGCGAAAAAAGCTTTACGGTGTTTTTTATCTACCTCAAACATGAAGAAAGTAAAGATCCGCCAGAGCATTTTACGGAGGGTCCACAGGGAGGAGATCCCTGCTTCTTTGATCCTGGGCTTGTATTTGATTCCCTGAAGAAAAGAAATGGCGCGTTGGGTGAATTTTCCGGGATCATAGATTTGTTCCCAATAATCAGCCAATCCTTCAAACAATTCCGCACGGCTCATTTGCTTGGGAATGATGTTGGAAATGATGTCGAGTTTATCGTTTATTTCGTCCTGTTCCGTTAAGATAATCCTTCCCTGCCGCTTAAGATCGTACCACATTTTTGTCCCCGGAGGCGCCGCCAGCGGATGGCAGAGGTGATGCACGATGTTGGCTTCGGCCACAAAATCGGCCGTTTTTGTAAACACGGAAAGATCATCCGAATCAGCGCCGATGATCATGTGAGCCAGGACAATGATGCCGAATGACTGGATCTTCTGAACAGATTCCCTCACCGGAACCCGGATATTCTGTTGTTTGTTGAAATCTTTTAAAGAATCTTCGTTGATGGATTCAATGCCGATCATCACGGCCTGAAAGTTGCAATCCGCGAGCAGGGTCAGCAACTCCTCGTCGTTGGCTATGGTGATGTCCAGCTGGGTGATGAATTCGATGGGTTTTTTAAAGGAGTTGTTCAGCGGGATCATCTGCTTCAGCAATTCCTTTACATATTTCCGGTCGCCGGCAAAATTATCATCCGCGATAAAGATCATTTTAATATTCAGGGCGTTGAGTTTCCGGATTTCATCCAGCACCTGTACGATGGTCTTGCTCCTCATTTTCCTTCCGAAAGTATAAATGACATCGCAAAAGCTGCAGTCGAAGGGGCATCCTCTGGTGGTCTGGAGCAGGGCGGAAGTATAGGAGGAGAGGTCTTTCTTCAGCAGTTCCCAACGGGGCGCCGGGGTTTTTGACATATCGGGCTTGGAGAAATTTTTATAGATCCGGAGCGGGGTCCCGGCCTGGTAATCTTCCAGGAACCTGGGCCAGGTTTCTTCAGCCTCCCCGTGGAAAACGACGTCAATATCCGTCATTTCTTTATGGATGAAGTGTTCGACCCCGATACCGCCGAAAACCACCATGGCTGATGGATTGTATTTTTTACACAGACCCGCAAGGAAAAGGGAGCGTTTTTGCTGGTTGGAGGTTACCGAGATCCCGATGATGTCATAGGTTTTACTTTGAATGACGGGATCAACCGGACCACGAGCGTATTCATCATGAATTTCAACTTCATGTTCAGGAGGTGTCAGGGCGGCAACAGCGGCAACGGCATGAGGGGCAAACAGGGTTTTTGCAAATAAATAAGGGATTCCCTGTGTGATCTTGCTGTCAACGTCATCCGATGTTCCAGGACTGATGAGCAATATCTTCATAAAGGCATGTTGTTGTAGAAATGGCAAAGATACATTTCCCCGGCGAAAAATGACACACATTTCTGCATTTGATCTTTATCTTTGCGTTGGATTTTCTCTTTTAAATCCGCATGCATAAAAACCAAAACGGGCGAATGGGAATTAAAATACTGGAACTGAAACTTCCTTCAAATTATACGGAACAGGAATTGGAGCAGGAGATCAACCGGAAGCTTCGCATCCGTGATTTCACGTTTCAGATCGCAAATAAAAGCCTGGATGCGCGAAAAAAGAAGCATGTTCACTGGCTGCTGAAAGTCGTGGTGCGTTCAGAGCATATTCCCGGTTCTCCTCCGCTTCCTGCGCCTTCCCTGTCCATCCCTTTCAAAAAACGCAATAAAAAAGCGGTGATCGCGGGAAGCGGTCCGGCGGGGTTTTTTGCAGCTTTCGTGCTGCAACAGGCGGGGTTTGACACCCTGATTCTGGAGCGGGGCAGCGATGTGAATAAGCGAAGAGAAGGGATCCTGCATTTTGAAAAGACCGGCGAATTCAATCCCCGCTCAAATTATGCATTCGGGGAAGGGGGCGCCGGCACTTTTTCCGACGGAAAGCTCACCTCCCGGTCAAAACACATTTCCCTGGAAAGGGAATTCATCATTTCTTCCTATATCGAAGCAGGCGCTCCGGAGGAGATCCGCTACATGGCCCATCCCCATATCGGAAGCGATCATCTCAGGGTCATTGTGAAAGAACTGAGGGAGAAATATCAGCGCATGGGCGGAGTGATCCGGTTCGAAACCTCCCTTCGCGACCTGGGAACCCGCCAGGGAGTTATTTCGGAAGCGCTTACCGGCCAGGGTGCTGCAGGGGGAGATTATTTTATTGTAGCCCCCGGGAATTCGGCCTATGAAACCTACCGGATGCTTATGAACCTGGGCGTGGGCTTCACGACGAAAAACTTTGCCATCGGGTACCGGGCCGAGCACCGCCAGGAATTGATCAACCTGGCCCAGTGGGGGACGGAACATCTGGATGGCGTCAAAGCCGCCGAATACCGGCTTACTTCCGAAGCAGACGGGAAGCACCCGGTTTATACTTTTTGCATGTGCCCGGGAGGCCGGGTGGTGCCGGCTACGGCCTGCCAGGGGCAGAACACCGTCAATGGCATGAGCAACTACCAGCGGAACGGACGGTTTGCCAATGCAGCCTGTGTGGTGGGAATTCATCCCGACCAGCTGGCCGGGAAGAAGCTCAGTGCGGAAGAAACCCTGGCCTGGCTCGAAGCCCTGGAGCGTTCCTTTTTTGATTTTTCCGGAGGATACGGCGCTCCTTTTTGCGGCATAGGGGATTTTCTTTCGGGCAAAGAAACGCTTACCCTGCCCGAAACCACTTATCCCCTGGGATTGAAACCGGCCCCGCTCTGGGAAATGTTGCAGGAACCGGTCGTTCAGTCACTCCGGGAAGGTCTGAAAGCATTCAGCCGGAAGATCAGGGGATACGAAAGCGGGATTTTACTCGGGCTGGAAAGCAAGACTTCCTCGCCGATCAGGGTTTTAAGGGAGAAAAACGGGGTTTGTACCGGGTTTGCCAACCTGTTTCTGGCCGGGGAAGGAAGCGGGTATGCAGGAGGTATCATTTCAAGTGCGGCCGACGGGGTTAAAATCGCCCTTCAGATCATCGGGAAAGAAAGTTAAAGAACGCTCATGCAGGATTGGCCGGCAAGCCAGGCGGTGGAATACGCGATTTGCAGGTTATAGCCTCCGGTATCGGCATCCAGATCGATGATTTCACCTGCAAAATAAAGGTTCTTTACCAGTTTCGATTCCATGGTCCTGGCGTTGATTTCAGTTGTGGGAATGCCCCCGGCAGTGATTATGGCTTCTTTGAAGGAACGGAACCCGCTGACCCGAAAGCGGAAATCCTTCATCAGCAGCATGGTTTTTCTTCTTTCCGCTGAATTTACCTGGTTCCCTTCTTTCCCGCCGTCTATTCCGGTTTCTTCCAGAAAGACCGGGATCAGCAGGGCAGGCAGCCATAATCGGAAAATGTTCGCCATTTTTTTCTTGCCATGTTCATTCAGATCGCGGATCAGTCTCAGGTCAAGCTTTACTTCGTCGAGGGCAGGCTTCAGGTCGATGGAGATTTCGACCTTGTTTTTCCTGCGGATTTCATCCACCACAAACCGGCTGAGGCTAAGAATGATGGGACCGGAAACCCCGAAATGCGTAAAGAGCATTTCTCCGAATTCTTCTTTGATTTTCCGGCCGTTCACCCAAACAGAAGCCTGAACGTTTTTCAGACTCAGTCCCTGAAGACGCTGGGCTTTATTTCCTTCTGTTTCTATCGGGACCAACGCGGGGCGGGGGAGTTCAAGGCTGTGACCGGCGGCTGAAGCCATCTTGTACCCGTCGCCGGTAGAACCGGTGGCCGGGTAGGAGCAGCCCCCGGTACAAAGAATGACTTTCTGAGCCGGTATTTCCACGGTTCTGCCCCCGGTATTCAAGTGGACTCCAAGGACTTTTCCTTCACCCATGATGAGGCTTTCCACTTTTTGTCCGTATTCAATTGCAACCCCAAGACAGTTTGTCCACTTCAGCATGGCTTCCAGAACATCTGACGATTTATTGCTGACGGGGAATATCCTGCCGCCTCTTTCCACCACGGTTTCCAGTCCATGCCGGCCCAGTAGTTCCAGGATGTCGCGGACAAAAAAAACGGAAAAAGCGTGTTTCAGAAAGCGGCTGTTCGGATAAATATGGCGGAGAAATTCGCTCTGGGGAGCATCATTGGTGATATTGCACCTGCCTTTGCCGGTGATCAGCAATTTGCGGCCCGGCTTTTCCATCTTTTCCAACACCCGCACTTTTCCTCCCAGAGCCGCGGCGCTGCCGGCCGCGATCAGTCCGGCCGGCCCGGCTCCGATCACGATTACCTCCGCCATTTCATTTTTCAACCTCAGGAATATAGAAAGCGTTTGATGCTGCGTTTGGGCGTTTTCTCGAATTCCGTGGGATGGATCTCAAAATCGTTGACCGTCATATATTTCGGAACCCGGTGGTTCAGGTCGTGAATATACGCCCTGAAAAGTTCGGGAAGCTGTTCTTTCTTTACGCCGGCTTTTTCCATGGCATCCGAATCGGGACAGATCAGGGCGACCATCTTGCCCCCCCGGTCGATCACCAGCGATTCCATGACCAGGAAACGGTTGTTCAGAATGGATTCGAGTTCTTCGGGATAGATATTTTTTCCCGAGGGTCCGAGGATCATGCTCTTGCTTCTTCCTTTGATAAAGATGTTGCCCGCTTTATCCATGATCCCAAGATCGCCGGTATGCAGCCATCCGTCTTTTTCGATCACCTGCCGCGTTGCTTCTTCATTCTTATAATATCCCAGCATGACATGACTTCCCCTGACCCGTATTTCACCCACTTTCTCTCCGGGGTTTTCTGAATCGATTTTTACCTCCAGCTCGTTCACAATCCTTCCGGAAGCGCCAACCCTGGTGGTTTTCCAGGAGGCATAGGAAATCAGGGGACCGCATTCGGTCATGCCATACCCAACGGTAAAAGGAAAGCGAATCTTTTTAAAGAAACGTTCTGCTTCCGAATTAAAGGGAGCTCCGCCGATCACCAGTTCACGGAAATTTCCGCCGAAGACCTGGCTCATTTTATTTCGGATCTTTTTATAGATTACCAGGTTTATTCCGGGAATACGCGTAAGGATTTTCATCATGGGCTTACGCATCACAGGTATCAGCTGGGCTTTGTATATTTTCTCAATTACCAGGGGAACGGAAAGGATCAGTTCGGGACAGATCTCCTGGAACGCCTGTACGATGATCTTCGGGGAAGGTGTTTTGGTAAGGAAGGTGATGTCGCAGCCCAGGGTGAAAGGGAAAAGGAACTCAAAGGCGCAGCCATAGGTATGGGCCAGGGGGAGAAAAGAAAGAATTTTATTCTGGGGATTGAGGGGCATGTTCCGGTGCGCAAAAAGAATGTTTCCGAGCAGGCTCTTATGCTGCAGGACCACTCCTTTCGAAAAACCCGTCGTTCCGGAAGTGTAGCTGATCACCGCAATGTCGTCGGGTTCCGATTCCGGGAAATGGATGTGTTCGGGGAGAACCTGGGGTTTCTCTTTCCCTTCGGGCAGCAGGGAGGCGGGATCCACATTTCTTGAAAACAATACGGAGAGATCCTGGATCTTCAGGATCAGGTTCAGTTGTGTCATGGCCTGCTGGTCCAGATCCCTGAAGATAAAGTCTTCTACAAAGAGGAGCACCGAGTCGGAATGGTTAACGATATAATGCGCGTCGGCGGGCTTGAAATCAGGCAGAATCGGAACGATCACCGCCCCGTAGGTCACCGTGGCGAGGTAGATGATCCCCCAATGAGCCGAATTTTTACCGAGCAGGGCGACTTTATCCCCCTTCTGAATGCCGGCATTCCGGAAGATATTATGAATGGTGAGGATGCGCGCTCCCACATCCCTGAACGTGTAACTGCTGCCACCGTAATCAGAAAGCGCAGGGTGTTCCCAGTTGTCGCGGATCGCGCTTTCGAAAATTGAAACCAGGTTTGTAAAGGATGTATTCATACAGGGAAGATTAGGGCGTACTAAATTCCGAAAAATTTTTCAAGCCGGAACGCATTTTCAAAAAAAACTACCATACTTTTGCCGAAGATGAAAAAACAAATTTATTTAATCTCCGGCAGAAAAGACGAATCTTACGAAGAATTTAAAACGAGGATCCTTGAAAAAGCCCGGGAAACCTCAGTAGAAATCGCAGGCGGATCGATCCGGGTCTCCCTGACCCAGGAACCGCCTCCTTTTATTTCGGTTATCCCTTTTAAAAAGAAAAAGATCGCTGCTTTTTCAGTGATCAGGGAGGATGAATCTCCGCTCGGATTGCTGAAGAATGCGGAGGGCTATGCCGGCATGTACACGGTTGAAGAAGCGATCCCGGTGAGTTACAGAAAATCGTGGAAAGACGGGGAAATCACCCCCGGAGCCTGTCTGCTGACCCTTTTCCGGAAAAAACCCGGCATTGACCGGAACACCTTTCTTGATCGCTGGCATCATGGGCATACCCCGCTTTCGCTGAGGATACATCCGCTATGGCATTATAACCGCAATGTGGTGACTGAAGCAACCGAAGGGCCTGCCACTCCCTGGGATGGCATTGTAGAGGAACATTTCAGGACCCGGGGAGATCTGTTAAATCCCTTCCTTTTTTTTGGAAGCCCGTTGGTCATCCTGCCTCATATGATGGAAGTTTACCGCGACACCTGCTCTTTTCTGGATTACAAAAGCATTGAGCCTTATCTCGTCAGGGAATACCGTATCCGTTCATGAACGGAAGAAGGCCACCGTTCTTTCAAACGCTTCCCGGTGGGTGTACCTGGGGGTAAAATTAAAATGCCTGAAAGCCTTATCGGTTTTAAAGGTAAAGTCACTGCAGGTATAGATCACTGCAAAGCGGCTGAATTTTGGCATATATTTAACGAAGGGGCGCATCATAAAGGCCACAGCTTCGGAGATACTTCCCATTGCATACGCCAGGCGGCGGGGCAGCCAGAGGTTTTTTGGCCGGATGCGGTAACCCGCACCTTCCACGATGCGGTCAAAAAAAGTAAAGAAGTTGGAAGGAGGTCCGTCGGTGATAAAATAGATATTTCCCGGAACAGCCGTATTCCCGTTGTATAAAGCATGCGCGGCGAGGACATGCGCCCATGCCATATTCCCCACGTACACATGCTGCGATCTGGAAGAACCATCTCCCAGCCTGACATAAAACCCGCCCTTTGCCATAGCTATCAGGGAGCCGATATGAAAAGGATCGCCTTCCCCGTAAATGTCAGAAGGCCTGAGGATACAGGTTTTCAACGGCCCTTTGCCGGCTTCCGTCACCTGTTTTTCTGACAGGTATTTGCTCCTGCAGTACATATTGGGATGATGTTCAGGGTAGGCTTGTGTTTCGTCGATGTCCACCAGGGGGCTTCCCCCGAAAATGGCATCGAGGGAACTGGTGTAAACCAGGATGCCCACATGATGCTTCTTGCAGGCTTCGATCACGTGTTCCGTTCCCCCCACATTGACGGCACGGACTTCTTCCTCCGGTTTGGTTCCCCAGTCGACAATGGCAGCCGAATGAATCACGATATCCATCCCCCTGACGGCTTCATGAACCTGACCAGACATACGGATATCTCCCTGAATAAATTCAATGCGGGAATCGCTGATCCCCTGATAGGGAATCAGGTCAAAAATGCGAAGGATTCCCGGTTGCAGGGGGGAATCCTCCGCCAGTAATTCATGTACGATGGCTTTTCCAAGGAATCCGGATCCTCCGGTAAGAAGGATACGGGGAAAAGAAGGTGTTACTTTATGGTGATCATCCACTTACCGTTTTCCTTCACGAGTTTGTAATCCTCTTCATTGGAATCCCCGTTTCCGAAGGTGAATTTTACTTTTACCTTCGCAGTATTGCCATCTTCGGCAATTTCTTCGGTGATAACATCGAGGCTTTTTATTCCCTCTTTTTTATCAGACTGGGCTTTTCCCATGGCCATCAGACCGGTCAGCTTGGCTTTTGATTCCTGATCCATTTCTTTTCCATTAGAAGAAATGCAGGCAATGGCGGCATCTGCTTCGCCTTTGGTCATATGATCGACAAAGGTTTTTACGGTGGATGAGGGCGAGCTTGAAGAAGCGCCTCCGCAGGAAAATAAAAAGAAAAATGCTCCCAGAACCAGGAAGCTCAATGCGATTTTTGTTGTTTTCATATGATTTGTTTTAAAGGTTAAAAAATCAGTAGGTATAAATACTTATCAAGGATTGGCTGTTGAGGAAGGTGCCCGGAAGGATATATTTTCCCCTGCGCAGGGGAATGCTCAGCAGGTCGAACTGCCCCTGAACGAGATCAACACCCGCAACAAGGTACGATTTCCAGATCAGCTCCGTGCAATACAGCTTATCATCCGATTTCAGGTCGTATTCCTCATCGAATTTCACCCTTTTATCGAAAGCCTGTTTTGCCTGTTGCAGCGCTTTTCCGATGGCCGGACTATCCGGCTGTGAGAGCCGGTAGAGGCCTCCCCTTGACGCTTTTTCAAAATCCAGGAAGGAGGTGAGCTTTTCACATTTTATTTCTTCCGGCCCGGAGCCCGATTCGCCGGGTACCGCGTGGATCACGTAAGGAACCTGCCCGATCATGCAAATCATTCCGACATGCGAATACATGGAGTTGTGATCGGTGAGTAAAACGGCCTGGCTGGCCATGCTCTTTCCACGCCTGAAAATGAGATCTCCGTCATGGAATTTTACCGACCGTAATAATAAATCGAGTTTTTGCCGGTAAATCCCCTGCTGCCCGGAAGAGTCCCATCCGTTTCCCATCGCAATGACCATGAAAGGAAGGGCCATTAAAAGGAAAAAACGGATAGGAGAAAAACGGTGTCGCATAGGGATATCAGGCATTTTCAGACAGATTAATTGGGGCAGGGTCACACAAATATAAGAATTTTTTTTTAAACGGGATGTGGAATGTAATTTGTTTTTCCGGATTACGTTCTATATCTTTACATTCAAATTCGAACATATGAACGGACGTGCAGATTATCTTATCATCGGAGCGGGAATCATTGGTCTGGCGATTGCCAGGGAGTTGAGATCAAGGTATCCCAAGGCGGAAATCATCGTGATTGAAAAGGAACCCGATGTGGCCTATCACAGCAGCGGCCGCAACAGCGGAGTATTGCATGCCGGATTTTATTACTCGGCCGATTCGCTTAAAGCAAAATTTACGCGGGAGGGAAACTTTGCCATGAAGGAATTTTGCCGTCAGAAAGGATTGAAACTGAATGAATGTCAGAAACTGGTGGTGACGAAAGACGAATCAGAACTTGAAGCTTTGTATGAGCTTGACCGTCGCGGGAAACTCAACGGGGTTGACGTGAAGATCATTTCCGCGGAAGAGATGAAGGAAGTGGATCCCAATGCCAGGACCTTCAGATATGCCCTGTATTCGCCCAACACCGCCACCGTGGATCCTACAGAAGTCAACAAGGCCATCAGGGACGAATTGCAGGCTTCGGGCGTGAAATTTCTTTTCGGGGAAGCTTACCGTAAGAAAGTGGATGGCAACACCATTGAAACGGCGTCGGGAAAAATTCTACAGGCAGGAAAAATCATCAATACAGCCGGGTTATACGCCGACAAGATCGCAAAGGATTTCGGGTATTCCAGGCATTTCACCATCATTCCCTTCAAAGGCATTTACCTGAAATATACGAAAAAAGACAAGCCCATCCGGACCAATATTTACCCGGTTCCCAACCTTAAAAATCCATTCCTGGGCGTACATTACACCATCACCGTGGATGGCACCATCAAGATAGGACCCACATCCATTCCTGCTTTCTGGAGGGAAAATTACAAAGGGTTCGATCATTTTAGGGCCGGGGAACTCGGGAATATCCTGGGCTGGGAAAGCCGCCTTTTTATGTCGAATGCCTTTGGCTTCAGGGGACTGGCCTTCGATGAGATGAAAAAATACAATAAATCCTATTTTGTTAATTTAGCCATGGACATGGTTCATCACATCGACAAGTCGGGTTTTACCGAATGGAGCAGGCCGGGTATACGGGCCCAGCTGCTGAATACAAAAACCCTTGAGTTGGTGATGGATTTTGTGGTAGAAGGCGATCAGACCACCACCCATGTTCTGAACGCGGTTTCCCCGGCTTTTACCTGCAGTTTCCCTTTTGCAAAATGGGTGGTGGATCACTACATTGAGCAATCAGAAGTCAAGATTTAAAACATATTTCAACACTTAAAATTTCATGTATGGAAGCAACGCTGAGATTTAAAAAAGAAGACCTGATGGACTTCGTGGTACGTTATATGACCCGGCTGGGGGTTCCCCCGGAGGATGCAAAAATAGTGGGCAAGGTTTTGATATGTGCCGATATCCGGGGCGTTGAATCCCATGGATTGCACCGGCTGGGGTCCTATTATGGCAGCCGGATCAGTAAAGGCTGGATTGATCCGCTCACTCCTTTCAAAGTGCTCAGCGAAACCTCGACCACCGCGCTGATCGACGGCGGAAACGGATGCGGGCAGGTCGTTTCGCATAAGGCCATGGAAATGACCATAGAAAAAGCCAGAACCTCGGGCATTGGCGCTATTACCATCCGTAACAGCAACCACTACGGCATAGCCGGCTATTATGCCATGATGGCTTTACGCCATAATATGATTGGACTTTCGCTCACCAACTCTCAACCCCTGGTTGCTCCCACCTATGGACGCACCGCTGTTTTGGGGACAAACCCCATCGCACTGGCCGCGCCTTCCGACAAGGCCTATCCCTTCATGCTCGACATGGCCACTTCGGCGGTAGCCTATGGAAAAATCCAGGTGTACGAAAAAAAGCATGAGCCCATCCCCATCGGCTGGGGCATCGATGAAGACGGACAGGCGACCAATGATCCCGCCAGGATCAAACCGGGCGGGCATGGCGCTTTGCTTCCCCTGGGAGGAATGGAAATTACCGCGGGATATAAAGGGTACGGCCTGTCGGTGCTCGTGGAAATTTTATGTTCCGCCTTATCCGGAGGCGAATTCCTGACCAATATCGGGGGGCCCGGAAAACCGGAACCTACCGGTGTTTCACATTTCTTTATGGCCATTAATATAGAAGCCTTCCGCCCCATCATAGATTTTAAAAAGCATATGGACGCGATGATCGGCTTGCTTAAACAATCGCCGCTTGCCGTTGGCCGCGATCAGATCCTTGTGGCAGGGGAAAAAGAATTCATGTATGCCGAGTTCAATGAAAAACATGGCGTACCCCTCATCAAACCCATCGTGGAAGGCCTGATCATGGAAGGCGAAAAAGTAGGCGTTCCCTTCAATTGCACCCCTTTGACCGAGTAGAAAAAAACATTATTCGATCAAATACAAGTTATTTCCGGTGTATTCCGCGTTTCCGTCGCCATATAATTAATTATTTAGTTGACAAACTAAAAATATAGTTGTATATTTGTCTTCTGATTTCAAGTGATGAAGACAATTAAACAAAAAGAACCCGACATCCGCGAACTGACCAAGGCGGAGTCGCAGGTAATGCAGGTGCTCTGGGATCTCGGAAAAGGGATGGTAAACCAGATTCTTGAGAAATTCCCCGATCCCAAACCCGCTTACAATACTGTTTCCACCATTGTAAGAATCCTGGAACAAAAGGGTTTTATCGGGCATAAAGCTTACGGACGCACCCATGAATACTTTCCTTTGATCAATAAAAAGGATTATACGCGTTCGTATTTCCGGAATTTCCTTGCTGGTTATTTTGGTAATTCCTATCAGTCGCTGGCTTCTTTCTTTGCCAATGATGGGAATCTCAGCATCAAGGACCTGGAAGAAATCCAGAGAACCATTCATGAAGAACTTTCCAAACAAAAAAACACCCGGAGATCATGAATCCATTTATTCCATACCTGGTGAAATCCGTTCTTTGTATTTCGCTATTGTTTGTCGTGTACTGGTTATTTCTCAGGAAGGATACTTTTTTCAGCATGAACCGGGTGTACCTCATAACGATGGTTATAGGCTCCATCCTGTTCCCCTTGTTTTCTTTCACCTGGGTTCCGGCTGGCAGGGCTGCCAGTGTGGCGGTCATGCTTGAGCCGGTACTGGTCATGCCTGCCGGGATGGTGAGTCCCCGGGCGGGTCAAATGGGATGGATAGAAGTGGGATTCATTGTTTATCTCACAGGGATGTTCATTTTTCTGTTCCGGTTCCTTGGCCAGTTGATGCAGCTGATGATGTTATCCCGGCGTTTTGGAATGAAAAAGCTGAATGGGCTAAATGTTGTTTGTGTCGACCTGGCCTATGCTCCATTTTCTTTTTTCAGCATGATTTTTATGAATGAGAAAGAGATTCAAAAGGAGAGCCTGGAAGCCATCCTTAATCATGAAAATGTGCACATCAGGCAAAAACACACCCTTGATCTTATCCTGATGGAGATCCTGATTATTCTTCAATGGTTTAATCCGGTTGCCTGGCTTGTAAGCCGGGAAATGAAAATTGTCCATGAATACCTGGCTGATGAAGGCGTATTGCAAACAGGTATCAGCCGTTCAATATATCAGCAAATGATCCTGAATGAAACCATGGGCATTCGGGTAAATAATCTGACCAACAATTTTAATATTTCATTAATTAAAAAACGAATTCTTATGATGAAAAAATCAAAATCAGGAAAATGGGCAAAGGGGAAGGTGCTTATGTCCCTGCCGGTACTGTTTGGGTTGCTGTTCATTCTGACAGCCCGTTCGTATAGCAATTCCGACATGTTGAAGGTGGCCGGCAACCCGGCATATATCACAAAACAACAGGGCTCCGGCCCAGACCCTGTAATTCAGGATAAGCCAAAAAAAGAGACACAGATCAAATATGTAGCGCCTGTCCCTCAAAAAGAGGTTTATAAAGTAGTTGAGAAACAACCCTCTTTCCCGGGTGGCCAGGATGGCTACCGGGAATTTCTGATCAAAAACATCAGGTATCCTGAAGCAGCGGTAAAGAAATCGGTGACCGGCACTGTTTATATCACTTTCGTTGTGGAGAATAATGGGGTTGTGACGAATGTGAAAGTTCTGAGGGGCATTGGCTCCGGATGTGACGAAGAGGCTGTCCGGGTGGTTAAAATGATGCCCAACTGGATCCCCGGCGAAAATAAGGGCAAGCCTGTCGCCGTTCAATATAATCTTCCGATCAAATTTGCGCTGGATTGTAACAAAAAAGAGGAAGTCAAAAAATAAACCGCGTGCGAAAACTGTTCCAAGCCCTTGTCGTCCTTTTTTTATTTCAAATACCTCAGTTTTCCGTTGCCCAGGATCGGGAGCCTTCAGGCCGGATTAGATTTTTGATGACATCCTACCAGTTCAGTCAGGCCATAGACCTGGCTGAACTGGGTTTATCTGCTGATTCCACACGGATGGATATTTTAATGCTGAAAGGGAAATCACAGCTTGCCTTGTTCCGTTATCAGCAGGCGCTTGAGACTTTCGGCAAAGTGCTCGGGAAAGACACTGCAAACATTCAGGCACTTTTAGAAATAACCAATGTTTATCATCAGTCGGGTCAACTGGAAATGGCGATAAAATCATGCCGAAGGATCACAGCGCTTGAACCGGATAATCCGTTTTTTTCTCTTCAGCTGACCAGTCTGTATCTCGAAAATGAAGAATATAAAAATGCATTGTCTGTGTTACAGCATTTGTATTTAAAAGACACTTCAGATTTTTATGTCCTGAAACAGATATCCGTATGTTGCAGCGAGATGAAGGCAACCGATTCTGCTATAATTTTTTACCGGAAAGCACTGGAATCAAAACCCTATGATTATGGTGTGACCATGAAACTGGCAAATGTACTCATCAGGAGGAAGGATTTTTCATCAGCCATTTCATTGACTGATAATTTTTTATCCATGGATTCAACCCGTCCTGGAATACTAAAATTAAACGGATATTCAAGGTACATGCTGAAGGATTATATCAGCGCTTCAAAAAGCTTCTCCAAAGCATTTGAAGCAGGAGACCAGTCGAAATTTCTGTATAAGTATAACGGCCTTTCATTTTATAAACAGGATAAGTATGATTCGGCAGCACCCTGGTTCAGAAATGCTTTTGCTGCCGACACAACGGATGCCGAAGTTTGCTTTTATTTTGGGGTTTCCCATTTTCGTACGTTTCCAGTGTCGGATACAGGGCTGATTTTTCTGCGGAAGACCCTGGAACTGCTCACGCCCTCTGATCAGTTTATGGCCATTTTATATTCAGAACTTGCAGCCGCCTATAATATGACGGGGCGCATTGACACAGCTTTAATCTTATTGCAAAGCGCTTATACGGGAAGTCCGAAAAACAACACCCTGGCATTTAAAATAGCCTATCAGTACGATTATTATCTTCGCAAACCGAAGGAAGCATTGCCTTATTATAAAATATTTATAAGAGATCTGAAAGAAACAGAAGAAGTTTTATTTAATCATCCCCAGCAGGTATCCTATTCAGAATATGCCCGCAACCGCATCAAAGAAATATCCCGCTAAACACCATTTCGTCCCCTTCCTACCTCACTATCTTATTATTTCTGTCAAGGAACTCGAGCAACATGGCATTAAAATCCTCCGGATGGGTTTCCATGGCCATGTGGTGGGCAGAAGGGATTACCTTAAGTTCTGCGGAAGGGACCGCCCGTTTAAGTTTCTTTCCTGTACTGAGACGAATGGTTCGGTCTTTCTTCCCCCAGATGATCATAACGGGCAATTCTTTTAAATTTACTGCATCCAGGGGCTGGATTTCATTGGAGTTGGCAAGGAGGTTTACCACGGTTTCAGCTGAACCTTCAATCCTTAAGGGATCAAGATAGCCGTTTACCGTCAGGGTGTCGGGTAAAAATCCATAGGTGCCTTTCAATTCCCGGCGGAAATTGTTAAAGGAAAGGTAGTTTTTTTCGGTATAGGAAAGGAGGAGCTTTTTATAAAGGGGCAGGTTCACCAGTCCGACCACGGTAAGGTTGATATTGTCATTCTTGAGGAAAACCATTCCATCCAGGATGGTCAGGCTACGGGTTTTATCCGGGAACATCAGCGCCATGGCTTCAGCCGTTCCTCCTCCCATGGAATGACCGACAATATTCCATTTCACGGGGTCTTTCCCGTCGATTTTTCCCAGCAAACCCCATAAAAGACGGGCCCGGTTGCTTTGTGACTGATTGAGGGAAGCGGAACGCTGGCTATAGCCGAACCCGGGAAGGTCGATGGCGACTACCTGGTAACGGGCGGCCGCCAGGGCGTCAAAATTATTCCTCCAGCAAAACGTAGATCCGCAAAAACCATGAATCAGGATGATCTTTCCCCGGGGATTGGGGAGCGTATCGTTCCAGATCCGGTAGTGAATTCTCACCGAATCGACCCAGGCAAAGCGGCTGTTTTCATAAGGCTTTTCAGGGATACCCTGATGCGGATCGGGTTTTTTATGGGGGGTGAAACCAAAACAAAAAAGTGTCGCAAACATGAAGGACAACAGGAATGGGGTTTTCTGCATTATACGCTGATTTTTACTTTTACAAAAATCCGATTTTTCTTTATACGAAATCAGTAATTTTACGTTTTATTTAGGAAAACCTTTCATATCACGGATACATGGAAAATAAAAAATACAATCCTTATCTCCCGATCTATTTTTCACTGGTTCTCATTGCCGGCGTCCTTCTTGGTATCTGGCTGGGAAACAGGGGCGGGAATTTTTTTCTTAAACAGAAACAGCCTGACAAACTAAACGAAGTTCTGAACTACGTCGGGGATAATTATGTAGATACCCTGAGCCGGAGTGTTCTGGAAGGGAAAGCGATCAGCGGGCTTCTGCAGGGACTGGACCCTCATTCGGCCTATATTTCCGCCGAAGAATTTCATGAAGCCACCGATCCGCTTCTGGGAAGCTTTGAAGGCATTGGCGTGCAGTTCCGTATCGAAAATGACACCGTGGCGGTGATTCTTCCCATTTCAGGAGGTCCGTCCGAAAAACTCGGGATCAGGGCCGGCGACCGCATTGTAAAAATCAACGGAATCAATATAGCGGGCGTCAAGATCTCCAATAATGAGGTAATGCGCAAGCTTAAGGGCCCCAAAGGCACCGAGGTCAATGTTAAAATTTTCAGAAGGGGTGTTGCCGGTCTCCTCGATTTCACCATCACCCGTGATGTGATTCCCACCTACAGCATGGATATCGCGTATATGCCCTGGCCAGGCATCGGATATATCCGTCTGAATAATTTCTCTGCATCCACCCACGATGAAGTGCATCATGCGCTTGAGAACCTCTTGTCGGAGGGAATGAAAAAACTCATCCTCGACCTCAGGGGAAACGGGGGAGGATATTTGCAGGCTGCCATCGATGTGGCCGATGAGTTTTTACCCAAAGATGCACTGATCGTTTATACCGAAGGGATGCACCATCCCAGGGAAATTGCCTATGCCACCCGAAACGGACTTTTTGAAAAAGGAGACCTGATCGTGATGGTGGACGAAAGTTCGGCCTCGGCTTCCGAAATTGTCGCCGGAGCGATACAGGACAATGACCGGGGGGTGATCGTCGGCCGGAGATCTTTCGGAAAGGGACTGGTGCAGGAGCAACTGAGTTTCAAGGACGGAAGCGCGGTCAGGCTGACCGTGGCCCGGTATTACACGCCTACCGGACGTTGCATACAGCGGTCGTATAAAGATGGAATTGAAGCCTATAACAATGATTTTTATCACCGTGTGCTGAGCGGGGAACTGGATAACGCAGATAGCATCAAATTCCCCGATTCTCTAAAATATACGACACCGAAAGGGAAAATTGTTTACGGCGGAGGCGGGATCATGCCCGATATTTATATCCCGATCGAAAAAGATACCAGCCTTCGTTATTACAATACCGTGATCAATAAAGGGCTGGTTTACCAGTATGCTTTCGACTATACCGACCGGAACCGTCAGCAACTCAGACGGTTTAAAAGTGTGGAACAGTTTGAACAGGGGTTCAGCATCTCCGATGCGATGTTCGCAGGATTCGTCCGCTACGCCGAAAGCAAAGGTGTGAAACGAACAGGGAAAGATCTTGCCAAATCCGACCGTTACATCCGGATCATGCTCAGGGCTTACATCGGGCGGAATATTCTCGACAATGAGGGATTTTACCCCATTCTGAATACCATCGATCCGGCCTTCCTGAAGGCGGTCAACGAATCGAAAAAAACAACCATAACCCATTGATAAACCATGCAACCTTTCAACCTGTCACCTTGTTACCCTGTTACCTTGTTACCTTGTTACCTTGTCACTTTTTTGTACCTTTGATTTATTCATAACCATTTAAAACTTAAAACCATGATACACGAATTGCCAAAATTGCCCTATGCCCTGGATGCACTGGAACCTTATATCTCCAAACGGACCCTTGAGTTTCATTACGGAAAGCATCACCAGGCTTATGTCAACAACCTGAATAAACTGATCCCGGGAACGGAGTTTGAAAATGCCAGCCTCGACGAGATTGTGACGAAAGCCGGCGGCGGCGTCTTTAACAACGGGGCTCAGGTTTGGAATCACACTTTCTACTGGAACTGCTTAAAACCACAGGCGGGCGGGGAACCTTCGGGCGTCCTTGCCGATGTCCTTGTAAAACAGTTCGGATCCTTTGCTGAATTCAAGGAGAAATTCTCTGTTGCAGCGGCCACGTTGTTTGGCAGCGGCTGGGCCTGGCTTGTTAAAAAACAGGACGGCAGCCTGGAGATCGTGCAGGAGAGCAATGCCGGCAATCCCCTGAAGCATGGAGCAAAACCACTGCTCACCTGTGATGTATGGGAACATGCCTATTACCTGGATAAGCAGAACGTCCGCCCCGATTACATTGCCGACTTCTGGAAGCTGGTGGATTGGGAAACGGTAGCAACGAGGTTATAACCAGGAAAACGGGGTTCGCCCCGTTTTTTTTTGCCTCCGGAACAGTTTACTGAAAAACCATATGACAAACTGAGCAGTTGCTTCGGTCCCATAGGAATTCAATTTGTGCCCACTAATCCCGTAAGCGGAAAAATGCGTACCTTTGCACTCCTTTTCCACTCGGGAGAATTTCTAATATAACAAACATTAAGTTAAATGATTACAGTCTCTAATCTGGGCATCCAGTTTGGCAAACGTATCCTTTTCCAGGATGTCAGCATGGTGTTCACCCCCGGCAATTGCTACGGGATCATCGGGGCCAACGGCGCCGGCAAGTCCACATTCCTGAAATTACTTTACCGGGAGATGGACAATACAAAGGGGTCGGTTACTTTCGGACCGGGGGAGCGGCTTTCGGTGCTGAAGCAGAACCATGCCGAGTTTGATGATTTTCAGGTTCTCGCCACCGTATTGATGGGACATTCGGAGCTCTGGAAGGTCATGAGTGAAAAGGAAACCCTGTATTCCAAAACTGACTTTTCAGAGGCGGACGGTAACCGGGCTTCGGAACTGGAGGAGCGGTTTGCCGCCATCGATGGCTGGAATGCGGAAAGTAATGCTGCCAGCCTGCTCAGCGGACTCGGGATCAAAGAAGACCTGCATGGAAAACTGATGCGCGAGCTGAATGGCAGGGACAAGGTGAAAGTCCTGCTGGCCCAGGCGCTTTTCGGGAAACCCGACAACCTCCTGCTTGATGAGCCCACCAACGACCTAGACCTGGAGACGGTGAACTGGCTCGAGGGCTATCTCGCCAATTTTGACAACACCGTGCTCGTGGTTTCCCACGACCGCCATTTCCTCGACTCCATCTGTACCCACATCGTTGACATCGATTTCGGCAGGGTGCAGATGTTTCCGGGGAATTACAGCTTCTGGTACGAATCGAGCCAGCTGGCCCTTCGCCAGCAACTGACGCAGAATAAGAAAGCGGAGGAACGAAAGGCTGAGCTCCAGGATTTCATTCGCCGGTTCAGCGCCAACGCCTCGAAGTCGAAGCAGACCACCAGCCGCAAGAAGATGATCGAAAAGCTCAACATCGAAGAGATAAGGCCTTCGACCCGCAAATATCCCGGCATCATCTTCACCCCCGACCGCGAGCCCGGAAATACAATTCTCGAGGTAAAAGACCTCAGTAAAACCGTCGATGGATCCTTGCTGTTTAAACATGTCAGTTTTACCATGCAGAAGGATGACAAGGTGATCTTTCTTTCAAGGGATAACCGTGCCATGACTGCCCTTTTCGAGATCATCAAGGGCCATGAGAAGCCCGACGGCGGAACCTACGAATGGGGACAGACCATCACCAAGGTCTACCTGCCGCTGGAATACGAGAAGCTCTTTCAAACGGATATCAACCTGATGGAATGGCTCGGGCAGTACTCTTCCGACACCACGGACAATTATCTGCGCGGGTACCTTGGCAAGATGCTCTTTTCGGGAGAGGAGATCTACAAGAAGGCGAGTGTCCTTTCGGGGGGCGAAAAGGTGCGCTGCATGATCGCGAGGATGATGATCCGAAATGCCAACGTGATGATGCTTGATACCCCGACCAACCATCTTGACCTGGAGTCGATCCAGGCATTCAACAACACCCTCATGAAATTCAAGGGAAACATCCTGATGTCGTCGCATGACCACGCCTTTATCCAGACGGTATGCAACCGCATCATCGAGATTTCGCCCAAAGGGATGATCGATAAGCGGATGGAATACGACGATTACGTGACGGATGATGGGATTACAGCGTTGCGGAATAAGCTTTACTGAGAAAAGGGATGGAGCGGTCTTAGCGATGTGGATAAAGGTGTATTCTTTCATGTGAAAACCGCCTCAGCCGTGCAAAATCGATGTATGCTTTAACTATTACCAAGTAACTTCCAGCAGGAAAGGAAAAGTAGTCCAGGGTATTAATCTCGAGAACAGATTCGTCGGTGATAAAAATATACTCTGGTATGGCAGTCTTCAGATCAAGGAGAGTATGAAGTTTTATGGCTGCTTTGGTTGATCAAAATTTGGCCCACCAAAAGACATCCAGACACAGATCAATGGTAGTGGCATCCAGAGCATAAACGTTGCCTTTGAGCGTAAAATCACGATAAATCCGCCCGTCACGTTTTTCATTCGCCTTGGACAAAGTAGATTTACTAAACGGCCTGCCAAGACCAAGATGATAAAGTTTATCCTTCTGGAGTTTTAAACAAAGGGTTGTGTCAGAAAGACTTTCCTTGTGAGTAGGTTGGCCAAAGGCCATACAGAGAAACTGCTTCCAGCAAGTGAGTCCCTTGTTATTATAATCGCCATTGTACCGTTTCACACAATACTTACGGTGGATGTTAATCGATTATCAAGAGAAGCTGAACAAGTGGCAAATTAATCTGTTGAAGAAAAAGAAAGAAAAAAAATCACCTAAAACTCGAATGCCAGTCCGATCTTTGGAATAAAAGAGAACTGATAAAGGCTGGGCGCTATGAATACAGACCACCTTAAATTGGCTTCTTTGGTGTAGAAAGACCATCCGAGTTTAAGTTCCTCCGTGGGGCCTTTGTCGTCGCCCCATTTGTCACCGGTCCAGGTGCTCCACGAATAGCCTCCTTTCAGTGAGATATAGGGATAACTGGTTCTGGTTTCACTGGTGTTGCGCAGATTAAATCTGAACTGAAGGTAAACGTTAATGTTTACTGTATTGTAGGTGGAAAGTCCGGCTCCCAGCGAGAAAGTATTGGAAAACTGGTATCCGTGCGTGGTAAAAACCTCAAAAATCGCTTTCGGGTCATCCTTCGGAAATGTCCCTCCGAATGAAAAGCCCGCATCAAAGAAATATCCTTTGTTGTGTTTCGCGTACGACTTTGCCTGAGCGCCTGCAACCGCGGCAATGAAAAATAAAATAAGAATGCTTGTCCTGGTCTTCATTTTTTTGGGCTATAGCAGTAAATGCAGCATGCAATAAGTGTAAAAATCCTGGCCGGCTTCCTTATGGTCCTTATTGGGAATATCAACTTTAGTTACGTTGCAGCCCGCCGCCAGAAATGCCTTATAAGCGCTTTCTGTATTCTCATATGGGACGATGGTATCCTTTGTAGCATGCAATAAAGTTATCTTTGCCTTTGGGGTCCAGTTTGTTATTTTCCCGTAAACGATCAGACTGTTGTTCTTTAAAGCTCCCCTGAACTTTTTTGTATTCGGGTTTGTGGTGTCAAATGCCTGAGGTGCCAGGATTTTCGTTAATTTGGTTTCCCCCATCATCGCCGAAACCTCATCGGTGGTATATTTTTTTTCCAATATCCATTCCTCATAGTGTGAAAGCAGGGGCTCTGCGAACATCTGACTGAGATCCAGATTCAGGCTGTCGCCATAGTTTTGTCCCAGGATTAACAGCGGGATGGTGACCGGTTGGCTGCTATAATCTTTTTCCACAAAAGCATCATACGATTTGATCAGATCATAAGCGCCGCCACCGGCAAACACCTGGTCTATTACAAAAGCATCCTCATATAAAGGCATTGTCTCAACAAATTTAAGAAATGAGAGTGAAGCCTGTCCGCCCTGGGAATATCCCATCACGGTTACTTTGTGAGAGACTTTTCTGCTGATCGATGCAAAATATTCTTTTGCGGCTAAAAGCATATCGGCAGCAGCCTGGCCCGTACTTCCAACGTCATAATAGGGATGAACTTTATCTTTGGATGCCCCATATCCGATATAATCAGGAGCTACTACCACATAACCAAACAGTGAGAAAAGACCCTCAGTTACTGCCATTTTCTGAGACGGGACCTCGTAGTTGGCTCCATAGGTATAATGAAGTCCTAAAATAGTTCCCAAACGCTCATAACCCACATCTGCAGACGGGTAAAATATTGCTCCCGAGGCAAGTATGGGATTGCCCTTAGGGTCGGTGGTATTGTAAATGATGGAAACGATTTTTATTTTTTTATTTGGCAGTGCCTTATACAGGGTGGAATTCGGGTTTTGTTTGAGCCTGGCCGCCAGGGCGTACTTGTCGATTACCTCAACTTTGTCCACGTTTACCAAAAAAAGAAAATTTTCTAAAGGCGCTTTCTTACAAGTAGATAAAGTAAGAATTAACAGGCAATAAAACAATAACTTTTTCATCTTTCGGTGTTATGTATAGGTTGCCGGTTTAAAAAAGAATTGCGCAGGAGAGTTCAAGTCCCATCTGCTTCAGAGCGGTATAGTCATCGGTATTGATCCTGATCAGATTCCAGCGGTATCTTCCTTCCAGTTGAAATTTCCAGAGATCAAAACCAAGCCCTGCACTGAGTCCGAAATACCATCTATTAAATTTGACCGAAGATTGAGAATGGTCTAAATCAAGCAAATTAAAAAAATCCCCATATTCCCTGATAATATAGGACCCATAAATATTTCCAAGGATATAGGGCCTGAATATTTTGCTCAATTGCAAGCCGAGCTTGAAATTTACAGGAATATCTATGGTCTGAATTGTCGTCATGCAATCGGTTATATAAAGGAGGTCCACTTCTGTTCTTGATTCGGTGAAAAGAATTTCAGGTACGATGGAGTAATTCAGGAAGCCTCCCCTGGTGTACTGGAATAAAGCGCCAATGCTATAGCCTGGCTTCGCATCGAAGTCGGAATAGAATCCTTTTCCGTAGTTTTCGAGATGTGTGAAATTGACGCCCCCTTTGATTCCGAATTTATAAGTTTTTTGCTGGGCGTAGCTATTGCTTATGGAAAAAGCAAAGATTAATAGGATAATTGTCTTTCTCATATCCCTGTGGTAAGTTCAATGATGGTATAAACAATACACAAAAATAGTTTTTATTCTGTTTCACCCGCTTCCGTGATTTTTTTTATTTCCCCGGGGGGGGCATGCCTGCTTCGGGAGGCAGAAAACGTTTCCCAACCCTGGGTTCATAAGGGTTCACTGATCCGGGAAAATGTAATATTTAATGGAAGCCGGTATTCTGAATGAAGGAATCTTTATTTCACTCCACCGTGACCGACTTGGCAAGGTTGCGGGGTTGGTCGACATTGCAATTCCGCATCACGGCGATGTGATAGGATAACAATTGAAGGGGGATGGTGGCCAGCAAAGGGACCAGCATTTCTTCCGTATCGGGGATTTCGATGTAATGATCGGCAAGCTTTTTCATGGTTTCATCGCCCTGGGTGATGATGGCAATGATTTTCCCCTTTCTTGCCTTGACTTCTTCAATGTTGGTGATCACTTTTTCGTAGATGCCCCGTTTGGTTGCAATAAATACCACCGGCATGTGTTCGTCAATCAGGGCGATGGGGCCATGTTTCATTTCAGCCGCGGGATAACCTTCCGCATGGATGTAGGAAATCTCCTTCAGCTTCAGGGCGCCTTCGAGGGCAACGGGGAAATTATATCCCCTTCCGAGGTACAATGAATTTTTAACGTCTTTGTATATATGCGCAATGTTTTTAATGTGATCGTTCAGGGCCAGGATCTTTTCAACTTTTGCCGGAATGCCGTCCAGTTCATAGATCAGTTTATTGATCTGCGACTGGGGGAAGGTTCCTTTTTTCTGGGCGATCAGGATCCCGAGCAGGGTCAGGACCGCCACCTGGGCCGTAAAAGCTTTGGTGGATGCAACCCCTATTTCGGGTCCTGCATGGGTGTAAATGCCTGCATGGGTGGCCCGGGCAATGGAAGATCCGACCACGTTGCAGATTCCCAGCACGGTGGCGCCTTTGCTCTTTGCAAGGTCGATGGCCGCAAGGGTGTCGGCCGTTTCACCGGATTGGGAGATGACAATCACCACATCATTCTCATAAATGACCGGGTTACGGTAACGGAATTCGGATGAATATTCAACTTCCACGGGGATACGGGCGAGATCTTCGATGAGGTATTCCCCCACCATCGCGGCATGCCAGGATGTGCCGCAGGCGGTGATAATGATGCGGTCGGCATTTATAATTTTCTGCTCGTAATCCCTGATTCCGCCCAGGGTTACCATGCCATGGTCAAGATGAAGGCGGCCGCGCATGCTGTCGTAAATAGAGCGGGGTTGCTCAAAAATTTCCTTCAGCATGAAGTGATCATACCCTCCTTTTTCAATTTCTCCCAGGCTCATTTCAAGTTTCTGGATATAGGGAGTCTTTTCCTGGTTCTTGATCGTTTTTATCTTCAATTCCTTGTTCCGCTCAATGACCGCGATTTCCTCGTCATTCAGAAATACAACATGGGAGGTATATTCTATGATGGGGGTGGCATCGGAAGCCACAAAGAACTCGTCTTTTCCGATCCCGATGACCAGGGGGCTCCCTTTACGGGCTGCAATGATCTTGTTGGGACTTGCTTTGGAGATGACTACAATGGCATAGGCTCCGATCACCTGGTTGAGCGCAATTCTGACGGCTTCCTCAACCGGCACTTCTTCATGAACCTTGATATCTTCTATCAGATGCACCAGGACTTCAGTATCGGTATCGCTCGAAAAGGCATAACCGCGGTTCTGCAATTCGCTGCGAAGCACGGCATAGTTTTCAATAATGCCGTTGTGGATCAGTGCCAGGGTTTTATTCTGCGAGAAATGGGGATGGGCGTTAATGGTATTGGGCTCTCCATGGGTAGCCCAGCGGGTATGAGCCATTCCAATGTTACCGCTAAGGTTTTTTCCAATCACATGGTTTTCAAGATCGGATACTTTTCCCATGCATTTATAAACATGCAGGTCGTCGTTCAAAAGACAAACCCCTGCGCTGTCATAGCCTCTGTATTCCAGGCGGTGTAAGCCTTTGATCAGGAGGGGATAAGCTTCCCTGGGTCCGATGTATGCAACAATTCCGCACATGGTGTTGGTTTTTTTATTGCAAATGGTCTAAGAACTAAATCAGAGTTTGGTATAGGTCAGTTTAAGCCGGAAGCGGTTTTCGTCTGTGCCAGGAATCGCCGGGCGAGTGCCGTTGATCGTCACCCGGTCGGGAATAAGTTCTTTTTTAGTCGGATTGTTGACCAGGATGTACAGGTCAAAACTGTTGGTATAACGCCCGAGAATGACTTTCTGGATATGTTTGGTGATCCGGAAGAAGTAAGTACGGGTGGATTTGTTATAAGTGCCTCCAAAATAGCTGGTTCCTTCATTTTCATCAGAGAGGAAAGCAATACGGCCGATGCTGTCCTGCCTTACCAAATTCAGGGAAGGAGGAGGAGAAAGGGTGGTGTCGGAATCGGGATTTTTGAACATGAGTACGGCATCATTGATGGCGACCACTTTCCCCTTTCCAAAAGTTTTCATATAGGGGAATTTCACTTTGATACGGACGCCGGCAAGTCCCTGAAGGAAGAGCTGGTTTGCTCCCTGGGCCGAATCATGGGAAAGGATCTGGCGTTTCAGTTCAGGACTGGCATCCAGATACCCATGATGATCAATATGCGTAAACCGGGCACATTGGTCATTCAGCAGGAAATCGTAAGAAAGCGAGTCGTTGGCCGGGTCGTTCCCGTCATGAAAATAAGCGGTCATTCTTGAGGAGCCATCTCCTGTAGAAAAATTTAAAAGAGCGCCTTTATAACCAACCGGGCTGGCTTCAAGATAAAGACCTTTCATAAAAGTCAAAAAACTTGAATTATCGGCGAGAACGCTGGCGGGAGCATAAAGGAGTTTATTGCCCAGGTAGTTGTTTAAGCGGGAGAGGTTAATGCGAAGATGAGCCCTCAGTTTTTTCCCGTTTACCGATACGCTGTCGGTAGGATGGGGAACAAAGTTCAGGTTTGCAATCAGATTGGAATAGGTCGTTGCGGTTTGGTTGGAAAAATACCCGCTATCGATGTTCAGGTCCTGATTGAGTTCATAAACCTTTACATTTTGCTGTGTGGTGGTATCTCCGTAATATCCGTTATAATAAAGGCATAAAACCAGAGAATCAAGCACCGGATTCTTTCCGAAATCGGCGCCCTCGGAAGAAAGGCGGAGCTGGGTATAAAAACTGGCCGAAGTTTTTCCGAAAACGGGATCCAGCATACATCCGAGGGCAAGGCTGGTGGCTTCATCGGTTCGGATTGAATCCTGCCCGACGGAAAAGGCCATCACAGTACAGGTGTCGGTAGTCAGCACATTCAGTGTATCGCTGGGCGGAAGCAGATCGATCCCGATTTCGTAGGGGTCTTTTTTGCAGGAAAATAAAGCCAGGATGAGCAGGATGCTGAAGAGCAGAGAAACCGGGAGAGAGGCAGGGCTAGCTTTCAAGAGATGGGTTTTAGAGGTTTGGCATTTTAATCCACAGCCACCGTTTCATGAACCAGGACGTCCTCATAGAAATCATTATAAGCATCCAGATAGCGGTCCATGGGCTGAAAGTCCAGGTAGGGTTTATCAGATTCCTTGACATATTCAACCAGTTCGGGATGAACATTCGGAGAGCCGATCACAACACCATCTGAAAAATCAATGGCTGCCTTTATGATACTAACGTAAGATGGAGACTTATAGTGTTTAAGGTCTTTCGGCAAGATTCCTTCGAGCTTGATCTTGGCGGCAAAACCCTTGTCAATCAGATCCTCAAACCCGTCGTCATAAATGGAATAGATTACTTTGGCATCGCTGAAAAGCGGGTTGTCGCGGTAGGCTTTTTTAATATAAAGGGGCACCAGGCTTGTCATCCAGCCATGGCAATGTACCAGATCTGGTCCCCACCCGAGTTTTTTCACGGTTTCCAGAACGCCACGGGAATAAAAAATGGCTCTTTCATCGTTGTCGCTGAAAAATTTGTTGTTTTTATCACGGAAAGTATATTTCCGCTGAAAGTAATCTTCGTTGTCAATAAAATAGATCTGCATCCTGGCTTGCTGGATTGAAGCCACTTTGATGATCAGGGGATGATCTGTGTCATCAATGATCAGGTTCATTCCTGATAAACGGATGACTTCATGCAACTGATTCCTGCGTTCATTAATATTCCCAAACCTTGGCATAAAAGTCCGGATTTCCCTTCCTCTTTCCTGAATTCCCTGGGGAAGATGCCGGCCGATAATTCCCATATGACTTTCCTCCAGATAAGGGGTGATCTCTTGCGTGACAAACAACACTTTCGCTTTTTCCATAATTTCTCTCTGTTTAATCCCTTTTTTCCAATCCGGCTGCAAAGATACTAAAAAATTTTCAGATAATTTCCAAGTGAATATTGTAAATAAATGATTTTAATTGAATTATATTTTTTTTAAAGAAAAGTAAAAAAAAAACCGGATTTGACCTGCTACCTTTTGCCCCTTAAGCGGATTAAGCAGAAAATTTGTGTCGAATGGAAAAGGAGGTTAAAAAACTGCAGATGAAAAAAAGAGGCAAATCGGGTCTCCGGGGAGACCTGTTTTCCAGGTAGTGGCGTTACACTTCCTAAATATTGTAACCGACCGGATCTGGCTGCCGGAATACAGCCGGTCTAAAACAAAAAACATCAATCTCATGAAAACAACAATTAAAATAGCAGTGATTTTATTAAGCCTGTTCATGGTCTTTCAATTTGTCAGGGTGAATGCGGCTTCACGGGGCATTATTCCAATCCATGTCGTGTTCTCGGCAAAAGCATACTGGGATGGTCAGACCAAATCCTGTTTGCCAAGGGAAAAAGGAGGCTGCTGCCATATATGGATGGATCAGCCCATAGGAACCGGCCAGATTATCGGAAACCTGGAAATCAACCCGGAAGGGAGTCTTGTATTTACCGTATCCAAAACCAATGGAATGCAGGCAGAAACATTCAAGCAATATTTCGAAGGCGGAAAATTTCTGCTTGACGGGTCCCTTACCTTTTCAGCAGAAGTATTATCAAAGCTTGGACTGAAAAGTGATTTTACCATTTCAGCCGGGATTTTTCCCTGCACCTTCAAAGGTGATACCATCATCATTCCGTTAAAATAGAAAAACATGGAAGCCGGACTTTGGTCCGGCTTCCGTGTTTTCAAAAAAATCAAGCTGATATGAAAAAAACAAAATTTTTTTTGCCTGTTATTCTGCTGATTATGAGCAGTTGCATCCCCATCGTCAAATGGAAATACGGAATCACCAATCCAAAAGAAGAAACCCCGTCCTCCCTGTTGAAGTTCCTGAAAAAAATGGATCAGCCGCCGAAGGATTTTTATATTTTCAGAGATTCCACGGCCTACTGCCGCTACCTGAATGATCCGGTTTTCAAAAAAAACCTGATCGGCTCTTTGTTTTTCAGTGAGGAGGGATTGTTACTGGATGTGAAAGACACGGCAAAATGTCAGTGGTCGGTTTCTTCCTTTATACAGAACCTGGAACAATCCGGTTCCTTCCGTTTTGACAGCGCCTGCCGGTATCAGGAAATTCTTCCATTCTTACTTCCGCTGACCGGCTTATATGACACGGCTTCTCAGGAAGCGGTTTACGATTACACCGTGATTATTACCTGGGCAAAATTTGCCGGAAAGCTGAATCAAAGGTTGTTTGATGCTGCTGATTTGGTAAAGGATATCAAATATAAAAGCGTCCGATTGATTTTTATCAATATTGACATGCAGAAAAGCTGGGTACTGAGAAAAGACCAGAAAATGATTTTACAATGATCATGGCGCTTAATCTTAATGGGATTAACCCCTCACTTATGATTTATTTTAATACGATGTATTTTGCGACGGATCGGAATGTTTGCGGGGCTGGGATTGACGGTTGTATTTTTAGCAGTCGGGTCCCTGAAGGGTCAGGATATTTGCTGGAAAGATACGGTGAAAATCATACATCTTCAGGATCCTTGTGTCCCCGGAGCCAATAGGTTGCAATGGCGGTGGTCGAAGGAACTGGACTATGCTCTTTCCTGTTCCGATTTTCTGGAAGTAAACCGCCGCAACATGAAAAACGCTCACCAGATGACTTTGTTGCAAAACATAAAATTGCAGACCATCCTTGAGCGGCCGGAAGGTTTCAGGATCCGTAATTCTTTTTTTCATACCCTGGGCGTGCAATTTTTTTTTGACAGCATCAGTAAATTTCAGTTCGACGAAAATGTGCTCGACACCCGGTTTGATCTGAAGATCGTGAATAACTTCAGCGCCACGCTTTCTTCGCTCGTCACAACCCGGATTTTCGACGATTATTTTTACAGCATTAATGATAGCGGAAAACAGGTACGATTTCTTCAGTCCGGTTTTCTTACCCCGCTGGTCTGGACTTTTTCACTCGGATTCTGCTGGAACTGGAAAGGAGTTTTGGACATGAATTTCGGACTTAGTTCCGCTCGCCTCACTTATGTCAGGGATAAACGTGTTTTTTCTTCCACCGGACAAGTTTCTTTCTTTGGGGTTCCCAAAGATAAATCCGCTCTTTTTGAATACGGCATTTTTCTTCGTCTTTTGGTTGATAAATCCTTCCGCGAAAAGGTACTCTGGAAATGTGAAATACAGCTTTTTAAAAATTTTAATACCCCCTTCGATTTTTTCATAAAGAATTCCATTGATATCAGGATCACCAAATATTTTAAAACCAGTATTCAGACCCGCATGTTTTATGAAGAGACCCAAAGTCAGCATCTGCAGCTTGAAAACCTGATCTCTTTCGGGTTCAATTTCCACCTTTAGCCTGTGAATCTATTAACAGCAGGGGCATGGTTTGAATTGTGAAAAAACCTAATTTTGCAGCATTAAACTCTAAAGGCTATGTATAAGATCACGAAGCATCCCATTCTCGATATTCCGGAATCTGAACAACTTACTTTTTTATTTGAGGGGAAGAAAATTACCGGCGAACGCGGTTTTACCATTGCCGCCGCCCTGCATCAGTCAGGCCATCCGGTACACAGTCACAGCCTGAGTAACCGCGAACGAAGCCTTGAATGCGGCATTGGTAAATGCGGCGCCTGTGAAATGCTGGTCGACGGGCAGGTAAAACGCATCTGTATCACACCCATTGATCAGGTAAAGGAAGTCAGGGAAATCCCCCACGACTATCAGCCAAAGCCCTCTGTGATTAAAGCCGGCCTTGCCGTGAATGTGTATAAAACCACGGTCGCAATCATTGGGGCAGGCCCGGCCGGGCTGGCGGCCAGGGAAGAATTGAACCGGCATGGGATCGAAAATATCGTGATTGACAATAATGATAAAATCGGCGGACAGTTTTTGATGCAAACTCACCAGTTCTTCTTTTTTGAAAAGGAAAGGAAATTCGGGGGCATGCGAGGCTTTGATATCGCTTCAACCCTTGCCGGCGAAGACCATTCGGGAATTTTTCTGAATTCCACGGTATGGGATATCCTCGAAGGGCAGCGCATAGCCGTAAAAAATATTCGTACCGGGGAAATTTATTATATCGATACCGAATACCTAGTGGTTGCAACAGGGGCTGTTCCCTTCATGCCGACATTCGAAAACGATGATCTTCCGGGTGTATACACTGCCGCGGTGGTACAGAAAATGATGAACAACGAGTTCACCCTGCTGGGGAAAAACATTCTTACCGTGGGAGCCGGCAATATTGGCTATCTCACTTCTTACCAGTTGATGCAGGCGGGGGCAAAGGTCAAAGCCATCATTGAAGCCCAGCCTTTTGAAGGCGGATTTCCGGTACAGGCAAACCGGGTAAGAAGGCTCGGTATTCCGGTTCTCACTTCCCATATCCTTTTAAAGGCCATTCCAAACGAGAATCATGATGGAATAACAGGAGCGGTGATTGCCGGATGCAAAGACTTCAAAGCAATTCCGGGAACGGAGCAGATCCTCACCGGAATTGATGCCATTAATATCTGTACCGGACTGGTCTGCGACGACCAGCTGATCATCAAGGGAAATGAAATCTTCGGGCGGAAATGCTTTGGAGCAGGCGATTCCATCCGTATCGGGGAAGGAACCAGCGCCGTGCTGCGCGGAAAACAGGTGGCATTCGAGATTCTCCAGGAAATGGGAGCGCGGTTTGATTATGATGCCTACCTTTCTCTTTCGAAGGAATACATAGACTCCCAGCAACATCCCCTGCGCGTGATCGAGGAACCCGTAGAACCTGAAATTCCAAGGATGGAAGAAAAAGGGTTTGTGATCATCGATTGTATTTATGGTTTTGCCTGCAACCCCTGCGCGTTCTCCTGTCCGCATGGCGCCATCACTAAATCCTCCACCAGCACCGTTCCGGAAGTCGATTTCGGGAAGTGCATCGGATGTATGGATTGCGTTTATCAATGCCCCGGTCTGGCGATATTTGGATATAACCTTAAAAAAGACTGGCTGTTCCTTCCCATTGAATATGAAGTGGAAGAAAAATCGGATTGCTTTCTGGTTGACAACAACGGGAAAAAACTGGGCACGGGCGTTGTAGAAAAAATTTTACGGAAGCCCAATAAAACGAATATTGCCCGGGTCAGGTCGCGGGATGTACATGGTCCTGAATTAAGCCGGGTCAGGGGGTTCATCGTGAAGGAACTTTTTCCGGAACCGATTGCCTTTCAGCCGTACAAGTTTGAGCCCAGAGAAACAACCTATGTTTGTCATTGTGACGATGTGACCCGGGATGAGGTGCTCGAAACCATCGGCGACCGTAAATTCATTTCCGTTGACGAGGTGAAGCATACCACCCGTCTGGGAATGGGCGCCTGCCGGGGTAAAAGATGCATCAAACGTTTGAAGCAAACGCTGGCCGGTTCAGGGATTTCGATCATCGGAGAACCCACCCCAAGGGGACCGCTTTCAAACCAGGTTGCCATGGGAGAACTTTACCCGCGGACTTTGCATGAAAATGTCATTACCGGCGTGAGTGGCTCCTCCTCCCAAAAAAGAAAAGTAAAAGCATTGGTAAGCGGAGGAGGTATCGGGGGAAGCGCCCTGTTCAGGTACCTTGCCGAAGCCGGAATGGATCCTTTGCTGATCAATTTTGGCAGGGGGGCGTCCTGGCGCAATATTGCCGGAGGACGACCGAATTTTTCCCTGCCCGAGTTATCCGATATCGCTACGCATAACCATGAAATATTCAGGGATTTGCAAAAAAACCATCCCATCGATTACCGGCCTATCTTGTACGTGACTTTTGCACATGACGAGAACATGGAAAGAGCCCTGGAAGAATCCATGTCATGGTCCGATGCTTATATGGTCAAACCAGGAGATTTCCGGAAAGAGATCTCCCCTTTTATCAATCCTGATCTGAAAAATTATTCTTCAGCCCTTATTACACGCGATTGCTGGCAGGCCACTCCCGGCCGGGTCATTGACCTGATCAGAAGGATGGGGATAGAAAAAGGTGGCAGGGTGGAAGAGGATTGCCGGCTGATGGATGTGAAGAAGATAAACGGCCGTTATTTCGTACTGGTTCAGAACCATGAAAAGGAATATATCGAATTTGAAACGGAGGTTTTCATCAATGCACTCGGACCTGAAGGAGAGAAGTTTGCCAGGGCGCTGGACATTGAAACCGGACTTTTCCCTGTCAAGCATCAGGCTTTCATCACGCGCCGCCTGCCCATGATGGGAAAGGACGGGGCTCCGTTGCCCATGCTGATCGATCGCCGGAGATATAAAGGATTTTCTGCAGTGTATGGACAGCAGCTTGCTGAAACCGGGCAGATCATCGGCTGTGCCTCTCCCGCAGTTGAACCCATGGAAGCAGAGAAAAACATAAAGATAAACTCCCAGGATTTCATTGAAATTGCAGCCGAAATATTCACCAACTGGATCCCCGGTCTTTCTTCGGTCGGATTCCAGGCCGTATGGGCAGGGTACTATGTCGAGCCGCGGATGATCATTGATCCGGAACTGGGATTGTTCCTGGGATTGCGGGGTCAGGGATTTATGTTGGGACAATATCTGGCAAAAATGTATGTCGATAAACTGCTTGGAAAGCCCACCCCTTCGTATTTTGACCGCTTGAAACTCTCCGGAGACGGGATGCCGGAAAAGGCATTCAAATAACCTCACGCCAGCCCCTTGACCGGGGGGGGGGGGGGGGGGGGGACGCTACCCCCGGATAAAGATCGCCTTGATGATGTGGCTTGCCATTTTCGGATTTTCCTTCAACCGTCGCGTGGAATAACCAAACCATTCTTTTCCGTAAGGGACATAAACCCGCATGGCATGCCCTTTTTCCACAATGGATTGCCGCAAATCGGGCGTAACCCCGTAAAGCATCTGGAATTCATATTTGTCGGATGCGGCCTGGTATTTCCGAATTAAATCATAAGCGCCTTCCACCAGGGGTTTATCATGGGTTGCGATACCCGGGAAAATGCCTTTTTTAAACATGAACTCAAGGTCTTCAAGGTAATGTTCATTGATTTCATGATATTTCTTATAAGCGATGCTTTCGGACTCAACGTAGATGCCCTTGCAAATCCTGTAGTTCAGGGTGATTTCTTCAGACTGTAAATCCATCAAATCCCCCAGGTCTTTCAGGGTTCGTTTCATATAGGCCTGCAGCACCAATCCGACATTTTGCGGGAATTCCTTTTTTAACCTTCGGAACAAAGCAATTTCCGGATCCGTGCATTGGGAGTCTTCCATATCAATCCTGATAAAATTTTGATATGCGGCAGCTTTTTTCACAATTTCCCGTATGTTGCGGTAACAGACCTCCTGATCGAGTAGTAATCCGAACATGCTTGGTTTCAGGGAATAATTACCGTCGAGTTCTTCCTTTTCAATGCGTTCGATGATGTCCAAGTAAGCTTCTTTGTTTTTCTCTGCTTCATCCAGTTTGGTGATGAACTCACCCAGCAGGTCGATGGTGAATTTCATCCCCCGGGAATTCAGATCCCTGCATACCCTGATCGCATCCTCAATGGTTTCACCGGCTATGTATTTTTTTGAAAAAACCCAGACCAGTTTTTTGGGCATAAAGGGCAACAGGAGGGTAATGAGTTTATTAAACATAAGTGCGTGTTTTTGATAATGATATAGGCGCAGCAAAGGTAATACAATGAATAAATATTTGTGATTCATCAGATTAATTTTTAACTTTGCGGGCTTTTTCTGGGGAAGGTGAATTATCTTGAACAATACATAATTCCTTTTAGCGGATTAAGGCTTGGTGTTCATCCGTTTGAATTCAAAGTGGATGATAGGTTCTTCGATCAGTTTGAGTATTCGGAGATCAAGTCAGGTTCCGTGGACGTTCATGTTGTGATGGACCGGGAAGACCGGATGCTGGTACTTGATTTTCATATCAGGGGTAAGATTTCGCTTCCCTGCGACCGTTGTCTGGAACCGATCAGCCTGGAAGTTGAAGGCAAAGAAAAGCTGGTGGTGAAACTTGGCGACCATTATGAAGAAGAAAGCGAAGTGGTTGAAATCATCCCGGAAACTGACAAGATTCTGAATATCAGTTCTTATATTTACGAATACCTGCATTTGTTACTTCCGGCAAAACGGGTTCATCCCAATGATGAAAACGGACTGAGTACATGTGAACCGGAAGTGCTGAAAAAGCTGAAAGAGTTAGATGAGCAGCACGTCCCTGACCCGCGTTGGGAAGCGCTGAATAAATTGAAGCACAATTCTTAATTCTTAATTATTAATTCTTAATTGAAATAAAATGCCACATCCTAAACGAAAAATCTCCACCACACGCCGGGATAAAAGAAGGACCCACGACAAGGCAATAGCCCCTACCGTTTCACTGTGCTCTCATTGCGGCGCTCCGGTTTTATATCACAGGGTATGTCCGGAATGCGGTTATTACAGAGGCAAGCAGGCCGTTGAAAAGGCTTCAGCTGAATAAATTTGTTTCACCAATTTTTTGGTAATGAAAATCGGTTTAGATGTTCTTGGGGGCGATTTTGCGCCAAAAGCTACTTTACACGGAGCCATTCTGGCTTTAAAAGATCTCCCCGAATCCGACACGATCGTGCTGATCGGAGACAAAGAGGTGATCCTCACTTTTCTGAAGGAAGAAAATATCAATCCTGAAAGATTCGAAATTGTGGATGCACCGGATGTTATCGAAATGGACGAGCAGCCGACCAAAGCGCTGATCAATAAACCAAATTCCAGTATTTCTGTTGGATTCCGCATGCTTAAACATAAGGAAATCCAAGGCTTTACCAGTGCGGGAAGCAGCGGGGCCATGATGGTTGGGGCGATCTACAGTGTAAATACGATTCAGGGCATTATCCGCCCGAGTACACCCGCTTATATTCCTAAGGAAGGAGGAGGGTCGACTGTTTTGATCGATGCAGGGACCAACCCGGATGCCAAACCTGATGTAATGTACCAGTTTGGCTTACTGGGTTCCCTGTTTGCCGAACATGTATTTCATGTTAAAAACCCCCGGGTTGGATTGCTGAATATCGGAACCGAAGAGAAAAAAGGAAATCTTACCACCCAGTCGGCCTACCAGTTGATGAAGGATGCAAAAGAATATAACTTCATTGGAAATGTAGAAGGCCGCGAGTTGTTTCGTGACAAGGTGGATGTGATCGTTTGCGATGGTTTTGTGGGGAACATTGTTCTCAAACAGGTGGAAGCCATGTACCGCGTGCTTGTAAAACGCGGATTGAAAGATCCTTATCTTGACCGTTTCAATTATGAAACCTATGGCGGAACCCCTGTTCTGGGCGTGAATGCCACGGTTCTCGTCGGACATGGCATCTCCAACAGCAATGCCATCCGCAAGATGATCCTGATGACCAAAGATGTGTATGAAGCAAAACTTTCACAACGCATCAAACATGCCCTGGAAAGGTATTCCATCAACAACAGATAGTTCATCATGACAAAACTGAACGCAAAAATTTCCGGGATTCAGGGTTGGGTTCCTCCTTATATTCTTACCAATAAGGAGCTGGAAGAAATGGTTGAAACTTCCGATGAATGGATCATTACACGTACCGGAATCAAAGAACGCCATATCCTGAAAGGCGCCGGTCTTGGAACTTCTGATATGGCTGCAGAAGCAGTCAGGGGGTTGTTGGAAAAAACAGGCAACGCTCCCGAAGAGATCCAGCTTGTCATTTGTGCTACCGTAACACCCGACATGATGTTTCCGGCCACAGCCAATATCATCAGTGATAAAGCCGGGATTAGAAATGCTTTCAGTTTTGATATGAATGCGGCCTGTTCCGGACTTTTATATGCCCTTGTAACCGCTTCGAAGTACATAGAAAGTGGCAGTGTAAACAAGGCAATCGTGATCGGGGCCGATAAAATGTCTTCTATCACGGATTATTCTTCAAGGGAAACCTGTGTATTATTTGGCGATGGAGCAGGCGCTATTTTACTTGAATCCACTACAGAAGAAGTGGGCATCATGGACAGCATTATGAAGTCAGACGGATCGGGGCGTTCTCATCTTCATATGAAAGCGGGTGGTTCAGTCAGGCCTTCCAGTCATGAAACCGTCGATGCCCGTGAGCATTACATCTACCAGGAAGGTCAGCCTGTCTTTAAATTTGCCGTTACCCGGATGGCCGATGTGGCCGCAGAGATCATGGCCAAGAATAAGCTCCTCGGAGAAGACATTGCCTACCTGGTTCCCCATCAGGCCAACCTGAGGATCATTGAAGCCACAGCACGACGGATGGGCATCAGCAAAGACCAGGTGATGATCAACATTGAACGTTACGGCAACACCACCGGAGCTACCATTCCCCTATGCCTCTGGGAATGGGAGAGCAAGCTTAAAAAAGGAGACAACATTATCCTCGCCGCCTTTGGCGGAGGATTTACATGGGGTTCCATCTGGCTGAAGTGGGCGTATTAGTACCCACGCCAACCCTTACCTACCAGCAGGGAGGGGCTCATGAGTATGTAAATCTATTCCTTCACCATCTTTCCGTGCCAGTTGCCTTCAGCGCTCACGAGGGTAATAAAATAAAAGCCAACCGCTAAAGGTCCCACGTTCATGCTGAGGGTATTTCCATTGAGGCTTACATCAGGAGTGAACTGGGTCCCGCTCATGGAGACCAGCATTAATTTGTAATGACTGTTGCGGATCGCAGAAGGAAGATCGAGTTTACAGGTTTCTGAAGCCGGATTCGGATAAACATAGAGTACTTCTGTATTGGTATTTACTTCTTCAACGCTTACAGGATAGCCCCATATACCATAAGCAAATTCAGGATGATCAATGAAGGGATTGCGGTTATGCTGCAGGCCGTAGATGGCGTTATTGCGGTCAATTTCTTTCTGGGAAACCGGATCGGATTCGCTCCATTGTAACATCATTTGCTGTGCCCAGGGTTTGAGCTGAGCGCCACTCGTTTCATCTCCTCCGGGCCAACCGCTGTCTTCAAGATAATATCTTACCGACATGTAGAAATATGTGCGGGCAAAATCCCCCTTGTATTCATCCCTGGGTTCAAAAACAGTTCCGGTGAAACCCGGCGTTGAACTGGAGCCTAATTTACTCCCGTTTTGGGAAGTCCAGGTGGCAGTCCCTACTTTGGCATAGGCATAATTTGAACGCCTGCCATTCACATAGCCATCGGTTGGATAGATGTGAAATAAATCGGAATTCATGGGCGCCGTATCCCCGAACCAGCTTTTAGGCCAGGAATGCTCGCGGTTATAACAATCTCCTTCACTGCCGTAGCTTCCGCATTGGTCGGAGCCGAAATGATATAAGTAGGGCGGATTACCGTTCGGTGAACCATCGGGAATGTCGGAATAAATATCCCAGACCGTTCCGTTGGGTTTATCATCGGTGGTTTGAAAGGCAGTCCATAAATAATCGTATGATTTAACTGTATGATTTTTGATGATGTTATGCAAAGCCAGCTTGAGGGGAGTTCCGTTCAATCCGTTGGCGGGATCATAATATCCGGGAGGAATCTGTCCGGAAACACTTACAAACAGAAAGGCAAACAGGAACAGCGGCAGAAGGAAGGCTTTTTTCATATGGAAGTATGTATTTTTTTGCAAAGGTACAAAAAAGCCTTCCACCTCTAAGCGGTCCCCCATAAATTGTCCTTCGTCATTTGTCCTTTATCATTGAAGTTGCCTTAATCCCTGATATAATGAGGCAGATCAAATGGAATTTCAAGCGAAAATTCTATGATTCCTTTAAAGAGCTTCCCATCCATCCAGGGCGACTGGTAAATGATTTTCTTTTTCCCGTTTTTTTCAATGGTGTACACATTTTTTTGATGGGTGGTCATGATTTCAAGAATCATTTGTCTTGACTTCTCCCCATGACAATCCATCAGGTTCCGGCCGATCAGGGCGGCGCCTCCATCCTTTGCGTAATTCTGTATGGCTTTTTCATTCATGTAAATCACTGTGGCATCTGTATCGCAAACGATCACATTGCCCTCGAGTTTTTCAATCCATTCCATGGAAATGATATTTAAGGTTTGTTTAGGTAACAAGGTAACAAGGTAACAGGGTGACATTTTTAGCGTTCCGGGAGAACGAAGTTAAGTATAATTGTAACTTTATTTGCAAGCGTGCATCTAATCAACAAACATTAAAGCCATGACAACTTCGGATATCAAAAGAATATACAGATCAAAAAAGGACCGGATTCTCGGTGGAGTTTGCGGGGGTATCGGCAATTATTTCAATGTTGATCCGGTATTGGTGAGGGTTGTATGGGCGGTGTCGTTTTTTGCAGGAGGTATTGGTTTGCTGGGCTACCTCTTAGCCTGGATCATCATTCCGGAAGAACCATATACAAGCTCGTGAATTTGTGAGTTTGTGAGTTTTTTTCTTACAAACGCTACAACGATCTATTCCCCCCAATATATAGTTTCCTCCTATAATGCCTTATCTTCCATTGACAGAATGGTTGTTTTCAAACAAGTTGATGTGGTTTGAGTATTTTTATTTGATATTCAACAAATAATCATCCCATGTCAGCTTCATACAGCGATATACGAAGGTATTCCATTGAGCCGGAGGTTCTTTCCCAGGCCACGGTTGAGATCATCAGGGATCTGGGGTGGAAGGTCGTCTATCAATCAGATTACAACCTGATTGCTGAAGCGCAAACCGGATTGAAAGACGAAGATGATATTGTGACCGTGCATATTCAGGAAATCGGCAGTGTTCTGATCACCAGTGAGAATCGCCGGCAATATTATGATTATGAGAGGAATCAAAAACGGGTAATGGACTTCCTGGAACAAATGGATAATCGTATGATTAAAAAGGAAGCTGCGAGCATCAGTTGAATCCCCGCGAGCGCATTCCCCGCTTGCGGCGGGGTTAGCGAGCAAAAATATAAATTCCTATGGGATCGAAGAATCCTCGCGGCTTGTCGCGAGGTTCTTCAATTTATTCCAGGAATTTCTCCAGTTTCCGGATATTCAGCAAGGGGATGGGGAAAGGATATTCCTGGCCTTCAAACATCAGAATCGCAATTCTTTTCTTCCGGTTTACCCGCGATAGATAAGTCAGGTTAATAATCACCGAACGGCTTATCCGGAAGAATTCTCCGGGAGGCAGCATTTTTTCCAGGTTCCCGATATTGATGGTTACCATTTCCGACTTTCTGTTTGTAAGAAAGATTTCTGAATAATTCCAGTCGGCTGCAATATGCAGGATGTTTTCAGGCCGGATCAGGGTAAATCCACCGGTAGTACTTATTTTTATGGCTCTTCTGACAGAGGATTTTTCCAACAAACGGTTGATCTGATCTTTTCTTCCTTTTAAATCTCCATCGTTCTCCAGGCGTTCTAGGGCGCTGGCAAGTTCCACGGGAGATACCGGTTTCATCAGAAAATCGAAAGCGGCATGGCGGATGGCTTCAATTGCAAACTGGTCGTATGCTGTGGAAAAGATAATGGAAGGATTGCAATCCTGCTTCCATAATTCTTCGAGCAACTCAAACCCATTCATTCCCGGCATCTGGATGTCGAGGAAAAGGAGTTCTGGTTCCCTGTCATGGATGATGCTGACCGCACTTACCGGATCAGTCAGTTTTTCGATGATCCTGATCTGAGGGTGGGCAGAAAGGAGCTCTTCCAGATTGGCCAAAGCCGAGGTTTCGTCGTCAAGGAGAATGGTTCGGATCGTTGGATTCATTTTTTTATGGTTAATATTTTTGGTTCATCACAATAATGCGTACCTGTTTTCATGAAGGGCATAAATTTTCAAAGCAAAATATTCCATGTCTCTATACCCGTATGCTTTACGTTTAAGGACCTTTATCTTGTTGTTGAAGCCCT
>Ga0268284_1000190_pt1 | contig 53623 bp, 41 predicted proteins | sample saktaG_14_FD_190137 | JGI IMG/M metagenome (GOLD analysis project Ga0268284, IMG submission 190137) | Saline water microbial communities from Sakinaw Lake, British Columbia, Canada - sak_2013_06_06_40m | ecosystem: Environmental > Aquatic > Non-marine Saline and Alkaline > Saline ...
GGACAACCTGAGTATAACCGAATCTCCCACGGTTACGATATCATCCAGTTTGATCTTGTATTTCTTGTTTAAACCGGCGTTAATGACCGCATATTTAACGGTTCCCGATACGATATCGATATCCAGGTCGGCCATTTTGCCTATTTTATCTCCGTGCGAACCGATTACTTCCTTTCCCAGAAATTTCTTAACCAGCATATTACCTCCGCGTTTCCATGATCACCGGTACTGTATTTTTGTACATTATTATACAATTATTAATTGACATGGCAAGCAGATTTGGTTGAATCTATAGTGTAAGCGGAGGGAAATGTTTTACATAATATGTGGTGACGACGGTTACCGCTGTCACCAGGCGTTGAACGAGATAAAGGCAGGCCTGGGCAGCCCGGACATGGTGTCGGTTAATACTACGGTACTGGATGGACGCAAGCTGATTGACAGGACACTGACCGACGTATGCAGCGTAGTACCATTTATGTCTTCCAGCAGGCTGGTGATTGTGGAAGGGTTGCTCAGGCGTTTCCAGCCCGGCGACAGGCAGTCGAGATCCAATAGTGGTGGGGAGGAGGCCAGACAGCTACTCAGAGAATGGCAGAACATATTCGAATACATCAAAACCATGCCGCAGACAACGGTGCTGGTACTCTTCGATGCAGACCTTGATCCAAAAGCTGTCAACCAGCTTTTTAAGTCATTAGCCCCTGCGGCTGACCGGGTTTTCCAGTTGAACGAGATAAAGGGCAAGGAGTTGTCAGCCTGGATCAAAGATTACGCAGTCAAAAATGGGGGCAAGATCTCGTCAGGCGCCGTATCCCTGCTGGCCGACTACATAGGGGGCGATTTGTGGTCGCTTACCGGTGAGCTCAACAAGCTGATGACCTATTGTGAGGGCCGTGAAATAAACGACAACGATGTCAGGGAGATCTCCAGCTTTGCACGGGAGGAAAGCATCTTCGCGCTGGTTGACGCGGTGCTGGAGGGAAGAATTAAGGATGCGCAACTAATGCTGCACCGTATGCTCAAATACGGGACAGCCCCGCAGCAGATATTGACCATGATCGAGCGACAGCTCGCCATCATCCTGAGAGTAAAAGAGCTGAGCCATGGGAACCAGCAGGAGATCCGGGAGAGCCTCGGGCTTCATCCCAGATATCCACTGGAGAAAACCCTGCGGCAGGCCAGGACATTTACCATCCCCCGGCTGCGCAAAGCGTTTCACGCGCTGCTGGATACTGATGTGGCTATTAAGACGGGAAAATATGAGGACGACCTCGCGCTCGATCTGCTGGTAATTGAGCTTTGCAAGTAGGGTGTAAAGGCCAAGATTTTCAAACCTTGGTATGCTATTGGAAGAGCCCTTCGCGGAATATATCAAACTGCTATGTGTTCGGTCCTTGCAATGATCTCGTTCTGGATCTCGTATCCCAGATCCACAAAATATGCGCTGTATCCGCCGACCTTCACAATGACGTTCCTATAATTCTCCCTGTCCTTCTGTGCCGCTTTTAGCACCTCGGTGGAAACCACCGTTGGCTGAAGCTGTTCGCCCCCCATCTGAAAATAGGTTTTTAACAGGGCAATCCATTTATTCCTGGTATCCTCTGTTTGGCCGATGGAAGACGGATGTAATCTGATGTTCACCGCACACCCCATGACATTGGAAAAATCAATGGCAGCCACCGAGCGTAGCACGCCGGTAATGCCGCATTTTTCAACGTTATAAGGACCACAACTGGCTGCATAAGGTTTTGCAGCCTTCCTACCGTCCGGGGTAGCAATGGAAATGCGGCCGTCATACGTATGTGTGGTCATACTGTTTATAAACGGCGCGTAAAAGCCACCTTTATATGTCCGGTAGAGGAAAGTCTCCTCGAAAATACGTTTCGTCACCCGATGTGCAATGGCATCGGACTCGGGATTTCCATTGCCCCATTTGCCATCCACGTCATTTATCCATTGATGGATATTCTCATATCCCACGAAATTTTTATCGATAGCGTTTAAAAGATCCTTGAAAGTAAAACGTTTTTGCTCAAATATAAGTTTTTTTATTACGAAGAGCGAGTCCACAACGTTTGCGATGCTGTTCATGAAGAGAATGCCTTCAAGATCATATACAGCTCCTCCGGATGTCACATCCCTTCGGCTCTCAAGACACCCTCCCATGAACGCCGAGATGTAGGGCGCAGGAAGATGTTCGGCATACAGCCTGTCCCGTATGTGAGATGCCTTGACGATTTTCTGAATTTGAAAGGCTGTTTGTTCTATATACGCATCAATCAATTGATCAAAGGATGTAAAGCTATCAGGGTCTCCGGTCTTAAGCCCTGTGCCTTCAATAGTGCCTATCGGTGTTTGCGAATCACCATTGCGAAGAGTAATGTCCAGAATCCTGCTTAATAATAATGCCGAGAATGCTTCCCCGCCGGTCTTGCCGGGAGCGACCATATCAACACAGCCAGTGATAGCATATCCAACTGCGTCTTCATGCGACAATCCGCGTTTTTCCAGAGCACCAATGCTTACTTCGTCGTTCATTACTGAGATGCTCGAGTTTCCCTGATGATGAAGCTCGGCTAGCTTCAGGAAAAGTTCAGCAGGTGAGTCCTTGTGGAGCCGTACCATGAAATTCAACGCCGCCTTCGAATCGCCCGCTGCCTCGAGCATCACATACGTGAGCTCATTGGTGGCATCCTTCCTATCCGCTGTAAGTCCGCCCATCGTTACCGGCTCAGATCCTTCGTATCTTTGAGTAAAATAACTTGTGAAGTTGGAATATGGCCGCATATTGTGGCTCATGACCTTGAGGAAAAGTTCCTCAAGTAATTCACGTGCTTCTTCCCTGGTGATCTTTTTCTCTTCGACATCCTTCTGATAATACGGATAAAAAAGTTGGTCGAGTCTTCCCGGTGCGTGTACGTTGAACGGAATCGCGAGCTCCACCGCCGTCTTAACGGTCCAATATGATTGAACTGCCTCCTTAAAGCTCCGTGGCGGATATAAGGGCACTCTTTTACATATATCCAGTTGCTCATTTAAAACTTTTTGTCTCTCTGGATCTTTGTCTTGCTGGAGTTCGAGTGCTATCCTTTCCACCACTCGTTTTGAATAAGTGATAACCCCTTCCAACGCGAGATCAATGGAATGTAAGAATTCACGTTGATCCGATGATAAATCACTTTTATCAAGTAATGCTTGAACATCCTTACGCATTTGCAGGATACCTTTTTTCAACGGCGTCACATGGTCCAGTATAAGATGCCCCTGCCATGTGCCTATTGCGCAGCCGGTTGAGATGATTGTGTCATTCCTGGAAGTAGTGGATGGAAGCGCTGACGAGAAGCTAAGAATATCTCCGGTATAAACATCCGAACTCTCCAACGCTTTTCTCAGAAGATCAGTGATGGTTTTTCCGCTCCAATAAGGGAGAAGCTCTTTATGAAGTTCCTTTTTGTCGGCTAAGGCAATTTTATATGGATTGATTTTGCGGCTGTACATCGGACTCAATCCAATGCTCGGCATCGCCACACCCACATTGGCAGTGTGTTTAATATTCCTGTAGAGGGTCAATAAACCGTAGCGCGAAAGCATGCTCCGGACAAATCTCAAGTTTGATCTGGCCAGATGCCCTGCCATCGAAAGCCTGCCCAGCTCAATCCTTAAGGTCTCATTGAAAAGCCCCCGCTCAATATCAATTGGAATTCCCAGATAATATTCTGTCCATGTACCGCAGATCCTATCGTCAGGATCCAGGTTTATACGCATTTTCTCATATACATTTTTCATGGAGAGAGCTACCCGTTCACCCGGCGAAAACTCACTCTTGTCTGTTTCACGCCACTTTTCGGTATAATATCGCGCACGTTCAATGGAGATGCCCGGCATATCCTCAAGGTACCTGCGTCGGATCCGTTTAATGCGTTCCGATGCCTCATCCTTCATATACATCTGATGTCTCCTCCTACTACTATTATGCCTACTTTTAACCTTTATGTGAGTAAATTACGGCTGCCCTATAGCATTAATTACCTGTTGCAAACCGCTTCAAAGGAGCGATACTCAAATTCATTTTTAATTGTTTCAATATCCTCATCAGTGAGATCACCCATATCCTTGTAGATTGCTCCTTTGCCCATTTTTTCATACTTTGTCTTCGCCATTTTGTTGTACGGCATAAGGTGCACGGGTCCAGAGTAGCCGACTTGTTTCAGAAAGTTAACAATCGCATCGATTGAGTCATGATCAGCATTGAAACCGGGAATAAGGGGCACCCGTGGAATAATCCTCTCGCTGCCAACACGGGAGTATATCACCTTGAAATTGGATAAAATTCTTTCATTGGACACGCCAGTGAATGTCTTGTGAGTCTCAGGATTTATATGTTTGATGTCAAAGAGGAAAAGATCAACATGATTGACAAGATCATCAATCAGCGCCTCACCGAAAAACCCACAGGTCTCAATTGCTGTGTGAATGCCACGATTTTGAATTAACTGTAGCAATTCCAGTAAAAAGTCAGCCTGCATAGTCGGCTCTCCGCCTGATATGGTAATCCCACCACCCGAGTTATTAAAAAAGATTCTATCGCTCTCCACAATCTTGATGATTTCAGAGGCCGACATCTCTTTGCCGATTAATTCCGTGGCGCCGCTCTGGCAGACCTCTATACACTTCCCGCAGACCTTGCAGAGTTCTTTATCTCTTATGATTCCTTCCTTTTTTATAAGATGAATCGCTTTTTGCGGACAGATCTTTACGCACTTCCCACACCCCTTGCAACGCTCATTAAAATATGAGATCTCAGGTTGCAGTCTGTGGGATTCCGGATTATGGCACCAGGCACACCTCAGTGGGCAGCCTTTCAGGAACACGGTGGTACGGATGCCGGGGCCGTCATGAATTGCATAGTGCTGAATGTCGAATACTATTCCTGAAGTCATTTCCTCTATACCAACCTGTGTTCTGATCTAGAAATAATCTCCTCCTGAATCTCATATCCGAGATCTACAAAGCAGGCACTATAGCCGCCCACCTTTACAACCACATCCATGTGGTTCTCGGGATTCTTCTGGGCCGCCCTCAGCACCTCAGTGGAGACCACGGTGGGCTGAAGCTGTTCGCCACCCATACCAAAGTATGTCTTGACCAGGGAAACCCACTTCTTTCTGGCTTCTGCATCTTTTCCGATTGCAGAGGGGTGCAATCGGAGATTGACTGGAGCTCCGAGCACGTTGGTGAAATCGATTGCGGCCACTGAACGAAGCACTCCCGTCGGCCCGTGCCTGTCAACATTGTAAGGAGTACAGCTCGAGGCAAAAGGTTTACCACCTTTCCTACCATCGGGAGTCGCAATACAAATGCGCCCGTCGTAGGTGTGAGAGGTCATGCTGTTGACAAACGGAGCGATAAATCCCCCCTTGTAGGTGCGGTATTTGAACGTCTCGGTAAATAAACGGGTGGTAAGCTTCCTGGCAAAATCGTCTGATTCTGGATTGCCATTGCCCCACTTACCTTCCACACCCTGGATCAAGCTATACATGCGCTCATAGCCTCTGAAGTTGTTGTCGATAGCATTCAAAAGTTCTTTGAAGGTAAACGTACGTTGCTCAAAAATAAGTTTCTTGATCACATAGAGCGAATCCACCACATTGGCGATGCTACTCAGAAAGAGTATGCCCTCAAGATCGTAGACACCGCCACCCCTGGTGACATCCTTTTTCTTTTCCATACAACCTTGGATGAATGCCGACAGATACGGGGCCGGAAGATATTCAGCATAGAGCCGATCTCTAATGATGGACGCCTTTGCAATCTTCTCGATCTGGAAGCCAGCCTGTTTGACATATGCATCGACAAATTCGTCGAAAGAAGAAAATTTATCAGGGTCGCCGGTTTGGATCCCGGCTTTCGCCACCTTACCTACAAGGGTCTGGGCATCCCCGTTTCTCAACGTGATATCCATGGTACGACAGAGAAGAAAAGCCGAAAACGAGATACTGCCCATCTTGCCGGGCACGCACAGGTCAACACAACTTGCCATGGCATATTCCAGGGCGTCCTTGTGGGGAAATCCTCGCTTCTCCATGGCTTTGATGCAGACGTCATCATTTATCATGGAAACACCGGAGTAACCGTTATAGTACATGTCAGCTAACTTCATATACAGCTTGTCAGGGGTATTCTGGTTAAAGCGAACTACAAAATTCAGTACAACCTGGGACTGTTTTGCAGCATCCAGTATTACGTGAGTAAGCTCGTTACATAAATCCTCTCCGTTTTCTGTTTGCCCGCCCAGCGTGACTGGTTCTGAGCCTTCGTAGCGGCTAGCAAAGTAGGCGGTGAAATTGGAATAGGGCCGCATATTGTGGCTCATGATCTTCAGGAATAGTTCCTGTAGAAGCAAACAGGCTTCGTCCCTGGTGATACGACCTTCGGCTATATCGTTGCGATAATAAGGATAAAAGATCTGGTCGAGCCTGCCAGGCGTATGAACATTGAATGGAATGGCAAGCTCGACTGCTGTCTTTACGGTCCAATACGACTGCACCGCCTCGCGGAAGGTGCGCGCTGGATTAAGAGGTACATGCTCACAGGTCTCCTTCATCTCCGTGAGGATACGTTTTTGCTCTGGATTTTTCTCGCGCTCCATCTCTTGATTGAGCTTTTCGGCCAACCTGCGGGCGTAGATCATCACTCCTTCCAGTACGATATCGATGGATTTGAGGAATGCGCTTTCATCAGAACTGATGTTACCGTTCCGTTCGATTGATTCCTGAACTTCAGAGCGCATGCCGATGAGACCCTGTCGCAGATACTTCTCATGGTCGAGAATCACATGTCCCTGCCAGTTGCCGGTCACAGCGCCCGGTGAGATGAACGTGTTGTCCCTGGAAGTAGTGGATGGAAGCGCTGCCGAGAAGCTCAGGATATCTCCGGTGTAAACATCCGAGTTCTCCATCGCTGTTTTCAAAAGATCCACAAGGGTTTTTCCCTTCCAGTACGGAAGGAGTTCCTTTTGGAGAACTTTTTTATCAGCAGGCCGAATTGTGTAGCGGTTGATTTCCCTTTTGTCCATGGTCCTCGTTCCAATACTCGGCATAGCTGCGCCAACAGCCTGAGCTTGCCTCAGGCTTCGATAAAGACCGGAGATTCCATATTTCTTTATCATGAATAAGAGAAATTTAAGATTTGATCTTATGAGATAAAAGATCATTGAAGATTTATCTAACTCGATCGCAAATACCTCATTGAATAGACCGCGTTCAATGTCGATGGGGATTCCCAGGTAATTTTCTGTCCAGGTACCGGCAATCCTGTCGTCAGAATCTACACAGAAATTCATGTTCTCATAGACATTTTTCATTGCCGTTGCCACCCTGGTCCCAACAGGAATATTGCTGTTCTCAGTTTCGCGCCACTTCTCAGTGTAATACCCTGCACGTTCAATCGAGATAGCCGATAAATCTTTGAGATACCGTTTGTGAATTCTCCTTATCCTCTCACTGTCCCGGGCTGCGATATTCACAGCATTTTCCTCCTTAATTATGACTATAGAATCGCGGGCTAAGGCACTCTTCCGGGTACCTCAACTGCTGAATATAATCCGCCGGCATGCCTATTATTAATTGTAAATGAAGTAGATTCATTAAGTCAAATATTAGTAATACCCATTCTTGTTCTTAAAGGATAAAGTAATATGCGAATACAATACAGTTTTTCAGGCATTTTATAAATGCTTGACATATTTATACGAGTGGTGTTTAATTGAATGTGGTTCGGTTAAGCTGGCGAGTCGCTAGGCTGCACGACTCGCCAGCAGCAGGCGGTCGTTTTTAAATGTACGATTTCAAAAGTCAGAGGTCTTTTAAATATCAGCAACGAGCATCCATAGTATAAACTTTATGGGTTATTATCTTATTTGGGGGGATTGTTTATGAAAGACGATCAGCAGGTACTGGCTGTAAACACGGTCAAAGGCAGCGAACATGTATCTATGGGCGAAAAGTTGGGTTATGGCGCAGGCAACTTTGCTTTTAACCTGGCGTTTCAGGTTGTCGCCATTTTCCTGATCTACTTTTATACTGATGTGTTTATGATCAGCGCGGCCGTTGCGGGGACTATCTTTTTTGTGTCAAAGGCCTGGGATGTTGTCTTCGATCCGGTGGTGGGATACATTTGTGATCATACAAAATCACGATGGGGGAAGAAACGCCCATATATTTTGTTCGGGTCGCTATTATTGGGTGTTTCGACGATATTGCTTTTCGCCTCCCCGAACCTTTCACAAACAGACCGGGTAATCTATGGATTTGTTACATTCATAGTTTTCTGTTCGACAATCACCGTCGCGAATGTCCCTTATGGTGCCCTTACGGCCGATCTCACACTGGATGCCCACGAGAGGTCGTCAATCTCAGGTATTTCCATGGCCTTCGCGCTTGCAGGAACGCTTGTTGCAGCTGGTGCAACGAAGCTACTTGTGGGATGTTTTGCTAACGAAGTTACCGGATTTCGAGCTATGGGGATAATGTATGCGGTTATTATCGTTGGCCTGCTTCTTATTACGTTTGCGAGTGTCAAAGAAAGAGGTTTTTCTTCGGGAGAGATTAAGCAGCCGCTTAAGAAGGATGTGGCGCTTTTAGTAAAAAATAGCCCCTTTCTCATACTTACCGCAGCGACAACTCTGATGATGGTTGGGGTAAGCATCGTGGCAGTGGTGGTAAACTATTATTTTAAATATAACCTCCAGGCTGAAGGGATGATCCCCATCGCCTTTCTCATACTTTTTGTCACCGCGGGGATTTTCCTGCCTCTTTTCGTGTTTATTTCCAAAAAGAAGAGCAAGAAATTCGCCTTCAATATCGGCCTGGCAATTTTCGCTATCGCCCTGGTATTGCTGTATTTTATAGGTGATAAAGGCACTGGATATGTAATTCCTATCTTGTTCCTGGCCGGAGTGGGAATGGCTACAGTTTACCTCAGCCCGTGGTCGATGATTCCCGATACGGTTGAATACTCCCAATGGAAGACAGGGCTACGCAGGGAAGGAATACTTTATGGTTGTTTCTGGGTCAGCTTTAAAATAGGAGCCGCGCTTGCGGGTTTTATTGCCGGGCAATGCCTCACTCTGGCGAACTATGTTCCAAACATTGCACAGAGTGAGGGCACACTATTTATGATCAAGCTTTTAATCACTGCTGTGCCACTCATTTTCATTCTGGCTACTATTGCGCTTATATCTTTCTATCCCATCAATGCGGAAATGCATCGTAAAATGCTGGATGAGATCAAGTCAGTAGCCTGATTGTTAACAACAAGGCCGTGTAATGGGATTATAAGATAGTCCGTTGCATGCTGGAATATTAGTTGTCTATGCGTGATAAGGCACATCATTACACTAGCCCAGTAATCCGGGCTGGTTGCTTTTAAGTTTTTTTCATTCTGACCAAGAAGGCCTGGTGCCTTTTGGTGATTTAGTGATGTCTTGGTATAATGAATATTATTCACTCAGCTAATTTTTGAAATGGATGTTTATTAATTAAAGCCATGAATTTAAGAGCAAGAACCTTAGAGGACAAACAGCAAAAAAAACAGAAGATCCTCGAGGCGGCGAAAGAGCTTTTCTTCAGTGATGGCTACTACGGCACTGCTATCGAAATGATCACTGAAAGAGCTGGTGTAAGTACGGGAACCTTCTACCTGTATTACAAGAACAAAATAGAGATCTTTAAAGCCCTGCAAGATGAAGGTCTTGATATTCTCACCGATGAGATTACAAAGGTTATATCATGGCCCGGCATGAGTTCCCTTGCGAAAATCTCTGAGATTGCTCGGACCTATTTTCGCTACTATAATGACCACCGGAAATACTTCGATATAATGGCCGTTTTAAGTGCAACACCGGATGATCTCAAGGAAACGCAAACTGAGATTGGCAGGATCATAGACAGTAAGGCGTCCAATTTATTGAAGATGATTGAAGGTGTATTTAAAGATGGCGTAGAGAGTGGTGAATTTGTCCCGATGGATACATGGAAAACAACAAATGTGTTCTGGGGGTTAATGGATGGGCTTATTCTGCTCGAGGAGCGGAATAATGTAGTCAATGTGATAGGGGTTGGATTGGAAGATCTGATTAAACAGGCACTTAAAATGACATTCTACGGCATAGTCAAACAGTGACCTGGCTCTTATTATAGATCAACAGAAGTTAGAAGCTCCCCGGGAATTCATTCGCTCATCGTCTAAATACCCTGACTTGCTCCCCCCTTCCCCCCAGGCTTCAGATCCTTTTCGCGCGGCATACCATCAGTTCCGATATATTAATTGACAAATGAACCTGGTTCAATTAATATTCAGGCCAGAGTTGCAAACAAAGCATTTCTCGATTGTTTTGGAAAATCGGTGGGCGGTTCGTTTCACTGTATTCCAGAATAAACAGGTTGTGATTTCAAATAGACGGGTTGAATTCAGATTATTGTAAACAGGAGGGGATAGATAATGATTAAAACCGACAATAAACAGAAAATGACATCCATCGAGCGGGTAAACTCTATTTTAAACAGGCAAAAGATCGACAGGGTGCCTTTTTTCCCCTTTTCGCTGGGCTTCAGCGCTAAGAACGTCGGTTACCCTGCAGGAACAGCATACAGTGAATCTGGTGTAAGCTTTGAGGCTCAACTACGGACGCAGCAGATGTATGGACATGACCAGGACCCCTTTTTCGGCAGTGCTGTTTATGGAACGAGTGAGTTTGGTGGCGAGGTGGAGTTTCCGATTGAAGGTTCGATTCTCTGGCCAAGAATTATACGTTACCCGGTGCAGTCTCTGGCAGATATTGATGAGTTGAAGTTGCCGGATTCGCGGACAGCGGGCAATCTTCCTAAGGCGCTGGAGTTTTCGAAAATGCAGGCGAGCCATGGTAGTTTAATAAGTCTCGTGGTAGGTGGTGTATTTACCACGGCGGGCAACATTTGTGATATAAAAAATCTGTGTATGTGGATAGCGAGGGAACCAGAAGCAGTCCACAGGGTTATACAGCTGGCGGCAGATCACATCTTAAGTGTAGTCAGGCTGTGGGTTGAGGTCTTCGGCACGCGACGAATGTTGGTACAAATATGGGAACCCACTGCAGCAAATTCCGTTATCTCGGCACACCATTTCGAAAAATTCGTATTGCCCTACCAGCAGAGGCTGCATCAGGGGATACTGGGATTGGGCATAAAGCATATTTTATGCCATATCTGCGGAGAGCAAAATAAGAACCTGCCTTTATGGAGCCAGATGCCAATGGGCAATCCGGGAATCGTCAGCCTTGGGCAGCAGGTTGATCTTACTCAAGGAATAAAATACTTTGGACTACAAAATATTGTTGCCGGCAATCTCGATACTTCGCTTGTTGCCTACGGGGCAGCCGATAAAGTCTATGAGGCAGCTAAAAAATGCATACTGGCCGGTAAGGATGCTCCTAATGGATATATCCTCATGACGGCCTGTGAGACTCCGTCGTCGACTCCGCCATATAACTTCTATATGCTGACAAAGGCTGTTAATGATTTCGGATTTTACGATTAGAGGATTGACAATTAACTTGTTTAGTGTTCGACGTTGTTAATTACCATGCAGCAATAAGTTAACAATGTGGTACCAAATGTACGATAATCACCACTCGATCAAACTTCTGATAATAAGAAGTGAATTCGTAATTTCGAGAAAGATCAGCCAATATATTTGTGATGAAAGCTGATCGGTTTAAGTAAATTTCTCGCAGAGATAGACGGCCGCCACGGCATCTTCTCCATGGGCGTCGCAGCCCATCTGTTCTGCCAGGCTTGGTGTGGTGCAGGCGCCGCCAATGATGATTTTAATCTGGTCACGAAGGCCGGCCTTTGATAGCTCCTCAATCGTAGATTGCAAGGAGACAACCATGGGTGAGAGCAGCATTGAAAGAGCTACGATTTTTGCCTGGTGTTTGCGCACTGCTTCGACAACCTGCTGAGAGGAAACATCGTACCCCAGGTCGATCACCTCAAAACCTGCGGCGCTCAGCATCATACCCACCAGATTCTTACCAAGGTCATGGATATCTCCTTTGACGGTTGCTAATACCACCGTGCCTTTGCCCTGAATACCGGTATTGGTCAGCAATGGTTGCAGCGGAACCAGACCAGCTTTCATCACCTCGCCTGCCAACAATAGTTCGGTCAGGAAATATTCACCGGACTGGAAACGCTCACCCACCTTCCTCATGCCGGAACTAAGGCCATCTTTCAGTACAGAGAACGGATCGGCTCCTGCCTTGAGAGCAGCGCGTACTTTGCCTTCCACTCCATCGATATCCAGGTTGACAACTGTATCCAGTACCTCTTGTATAGCCTCACGTTCGTTCATTACGCACCTCGTAGATTTCAATCTAATTTGTAACTGGATAAACCCCGTAGCGATGGGTAAATTCAATCATCCAGCGAGTATTCGCTACTTTCACCGCATAGTTAGAATTGGTCTTACCCATGATAAATCCACCATCTCCAGCGGCAGCTTGAATCGCCGATTTTACCGCATCCTCGACCTCCTCACGCGTACCCTGGCTCATCACATGGGAGATGTCAAGGTTACCAAAAATGCACATCTTCTTTCCTACCCGTTTTTTCACATTCGCCAGGTTCACGCCGGCAGTTGGTTCCAACGCTTGTGCACCATCGAAGCCCCAATCCACGAAAAGATCCAGGAGTTGGTTCACGTTGCCGCAACAATGGATGACGATCTTCAAGCCGCGTTTGTGAGCCTCTTCGGTGATTCTCCGCAGGCTGGGACCGAAAAATTCATCCAGCATGCGTGGTGAAACCATCGGGCCGCTTTTATAGGCCATATCGTCCTCGTAAACTAAAGCCGGCATCCCCGCGTCGGCTGTTGCATGGATGGTAGCCAGGTATATATTCTCGTAATATTTTGCCATGCGCCTTACGAAGTCGGGATTGCGGTGTAACGCAACGGAGAAGGCCGTCAAGCCCATACCCCCGGAGGACGCCTCCCATAACCCGGCACACGACAGGCTGCCCAGAAGATAAATCCGCTCGCCATAGCGTTTTTGAAGGTCTGCTAAGACGGGGTACAGTATCTTATACAATCTATCGGGAGTGGGGTGAGGCCAGCCATCCCATAGTGCCGGCGTGGTCAGCAATCCTTGACGGTACATAGGTGTATCCACATTCCCGTCAGGGTCGGCCACCAGATCATATAGTTTGCCCCAGATGTCGGTTGCCTGCTTGTTACCCTTTAAATTGAAAATCGCCGAGTATCCCGCCAAGGCACAATCGTATCCCAGAGCTATATCGGCTTCAATTTTTTTTGACATAAATTTCTCTACCTGTCGATTAGACCAGCCAATACGATTTATCAGCGGGGTAGCCAGTTTGAATAGCATTCCTGACATGCCTTTTTGTATCACGTGTATTGGAACGGCCTTGTTTTTCTCACCCAGGATTTCGTAAATCTGGTTCTGTATCACGGTCTCGGAGTAGATAGGAACACGGTCAGGCATCCCCAAATTGAGTGCGATTGCGGTTCGTTCGTTACAGTTCATATGCCACTCCTTATACCTCCCAGCAAAGCGTAATTCTTTTACAGCCCTGAACTCAATCTTAAATGAATACAGTTCATTTGTCAATAGTCGGCTCAGTTGATGCACTGTGAAAAAGCGCTGAAGTCCGCTCAGGAGGGAGTACAAGTCGGGAGTATTCAACAGGAGTTAACCTTCCGTAGAATTACAGAAGAATGAAATCAGTTTTCAAATATGAACTAACTGGCTATGAGCCGGATACCCTTGACCGCAATTCACTACGAAGATTTTGTATGTCTCTCGGGACGCATATAAGTGCTACTACGGTAAAGATAAAGCATATGGTCCATGCGCTAGTGCAGATACTGAAAATAGCTGTACCCAGCGAAGCATTTACTGTTATGAATCCTGCCAGCGCCGGGGCGAATGCAGAGCCGATCTGCTCCAGGAAGTTGTTGATCGACTGGGCAGTGCTGCGAACCTCGGGCTCCGTAATGTCGTATATTGTCGCAACCCCGTTCGGATTCGCCATCGGCATGAAAAGGGCGGCCAACCCCAGGGAAATTTCGAAGAATGTGTTTTGAGAATTGGGAGTCATAATTGCCAGGGCGAGAAACACTGTGCCCAGCAGGATACCGATTGCTGAGACAAAAAGACGTCCCCTCTTCCAATGATGAAATAGCCTGTCACCGATAGCGCCTCCGATGGGGTAGCCGGCCGAAAGCACAAGCACGACGATAAACATGACCATGAACATCTTCTCCGGCGAATAGCCGCGCTCTGTCTCCAGATAGCGGAAGAACCAAAAGGTGATCACCTGCCAGGGGATTACACCGAAGAAGCTGTCAGCATAAAGTGCCATCAGCGTAGGTTTTTTAATCAGTTTGCCGACAGCCTTCCAGTTAAATTTGACACTGGACACTGCTCCCGTCTCTGCAAATTCGGGCTCGGTTCCCCCGCGTGCGGGCTCTTTGAGAAAGAAGTAAATGACCAGGGAAAGTAGTATTCCCACGGCGCCCGTGACAATAAAGATATTGCGCCAGCCGATCAAAGTCAGCAGGAAGATACCCAGTACCATGCCCAGCAAATAGCCCATGGGCTGCGCCAGGCCGAGGATTCCATTGACTTTACCTCGTTCTTTGGGCTCGAAATAATCCGCCACCGTGTTATAGATGCCCGGGTAGCATGAATCGTCGATGCCCGTACTGGCACGGCTGATCAGGAAAAGAGGATAGGTTCGCGCCAGCGCGCTTATCCAGGTTGTCGATCCCCATATAAACGATGCCAGGGCTAGCAGCTTTGTGCGGCTGAACATATCGAAAAGGAAGCCCCAGAGCGGATAAAAGATCGCGCCCACCACGATGGCGCCGGAAAACACCAGCCCCATCTCCGCTTCGTTAATGCCGAAAGTCTCCATGATGGGTGTGGTGAGCGGGCCGATAAGCAGCTTATCGGCCTGATGTAATAAGATAAAGAAGAAAAATGTGGCGACTACCAGCCAGCGGTGCCTGTGTATCTGCATATCAGCCTCCCTTTCTAATGTGATAGGATCCGAGCCGGGTTTTCCACCGTCATCCTCCGAATATCAAACTCATCTATACCCGCCAGTCGCAGCGAGGGTATGACAAAGTCTGTCAGACGGCAATATCCTTCACCACCATATCGCCGTGTCAGGATCTTGAGATATACATCCGTTCCCAGCACGATCTGTGATGCATAGCCGGCCTTGAGAAGCGAGACGAGCCCGCCGAGGCGCTGCCAGTCAGCAACAGCGGTGATTCCGACCGGCTCTCCATCCTGGAAATGCCCGAATGAATCGATCGATATATTAAAGCCCCTGCCAAGTAACTCCCAGGCCAAATCGGTGTTTAACTTCCATGACTCAGGATCGGTAATGAGGATTCTTAAGTCGCGGGGCACGAAGAAAAGGTCGTTGTGTGCGATTACGGCCTTCTCGGGATTCATGCCCTCGTCAAGCATCACTCTGACTACCTCACGAACGTTTTCAACCGCGTCGAGAGGAGGGTGCACTGACAGGGCGATGCCCGTCTCGTTGGACACTCTTACGGCAGCTCTCAGCAATTTTTTCTGCTGCTCGCTGAACGGTTCGGCATTGAATATGCCGGTGTCGGTTATAGCAACTTTTATATGCCCGGCCCTTATTCCTGTATCTTCGATGCTGTTTTCGATCTCTGCCCACATATATTTCATATAATCGCTCATCGCCATGTCTCTGAACTGCTCCGGCCATGAGTCTTCCGCATAGAGCCCGGTCGAGGCGATAATATGAACACCGGTTTTCCGTGATATGCGCTGAAGGGCGGGGATATTGCAGCGCAAACCCGGAGCGCTCATATCCACAACAGCCCTGCCGCCTGAAGCTGCGAAATTCGTCAGTTCAGATTCAATCAATCCTTCGTCGCTCATATCCAGGGCGTCTTTTGAGAGGATGTGAGCGTGCTTTAGAATACCGAGATTATCCAGTTTCACCGGATCGTTGGCTGCGACGGGGGCATCCGCTGGAATAAGGTTCTCGTACCTGCGGCGGCAGAAGCCCGCATCGCAGACTGTATGCTCGTGCATAGAGGTGAAACCGAGGTCACCCGGCGCTATAGATCCCAGTACGGTGGTTATCTGCGTCATTTTCCTCCCGTTTTTCGGGTTATATCATCAAGTAAATATGTAATACTCATACTTTCACCCAGGCTCTCTTTTTTACCGAGCTGACGATAGCTTCTAATATCATCATTTCATCCACACCGTTGTTAAAGGTAGGCCGGGGCAGCGTCCTTTTTCTGTCCCGCCCGCCCGCTTTAACATCTTCATAAAAATCTTTGAACAGATTCAGAAGCGCATCATGGTAGCCCAGCGGATGCCCCGCCGGCAGGGAGGCGTATGAACCCGATTCCGCATTCTGTAAGGCAGGACCTTCGATTAATATTTCATTGGGCTTATCTCTGTACCCGATCCACAATCGGTCGGAACGGCGGTGGTCCCATGCCAGCGAATAATCCGACCCATATACCTGTATCTCGGTATCGGATTTACGTCCTGTGGCCACCTGGCATGTGGTAAATGAGCCAGGCGCCCCGCTTGATAGGCGGAAAAGGATAGCTGCATAGTCCTCAAGCTCGACTCTGACCTCACGGGACTTAATATTTCCAGCTTTTTCAAAAGCGATAACCTGCTGCAGCGGTTTATTACGCACCGGGATAAGAGTGGAGAAATCAGCCATAACCTCGGTGATCTTCATCCCGGTTATAAATTGCACCAGATCGAACCAGTGGCTGCCCAGATCGGCTGCCGTATTGGACGGTCCTGATTCTTTGCGTTCCAGTCGCCAGGACCAGTCATCCGGACGCGACAGCCAGTCCTGGAACCATGTTCCGGTTACCATCCGGATCTGTCCCGCCTGGCCATAGAGAACACGTGATGCCATCTCCAGAATCAGAGGATAGTAGCGATAGCAGAAATTGATGCCGGTTACGGTCCCTGTTTTCCCCGCCAGCATGGCCAGCTCTTCGGCCTCTGCTACTGTCATTGCCAGTGGCTTCTCTGAAAGAACATGCTTGCCCGCCTGGATAGATGCCTTATTCATCACATAATGTAGTCGGTTCGGCGAGCAGGTATGTACCACGTCGATTGATCTATCTTCAACAACCTCCTGCCAGTTTGTGTAAATCTTCTTTATATCGTATTTAGCGGCGATTTGCTTCGCCAGGCTCATATTGGCATCGCACACACCTGTCACCCTCACATTGCCCAGGCGGCGCAGCGCTTCAATAGTCAGCGGACCGATGTAGCCGGTGCCGATGACGGCGGCATTAATCATGAACGCCCTCCACTTATTGCCTGCAGTTTAAACCGATTCATGTACAGCTTTATTGAACTCCTCAGCCTTGCGCTCTATCTCCTCGTCGGTGGACAGCGGATTAATGCCGAAGCCTGATCCCAGTCCCCGGTCGACAACACCGACAGAAAGGTTAATCGCGCGTTCCAGCAGATGATCCGTCACGGGCAGCATGCCCTTGCGGTACTCCTGTTTGCAGGGGTATGATGCGCAATTATAGGGACAGCCGTGCCCGGTAATCATTTGCTTGCCCAGTATCTGTTCCATATTGTTGTAGACATGCCAGCCGCTTTTCGATACGGTGGTTGTATCCAGTTTCCCCGCCACCCGTTCGGCCACCTGTTTTGAGGGCAAGAACACCGTCAGCAACGTATTGCTTTCGCCTGCAAGGTCATTGATGGTACGGAATGTCAGGTCGCGCAACACCCCGATCCGCTGTTTGAAACGGCTCTTGAGGTAGCGCAGGCGTTCAGTGATCATATCGATCTTGCGGAACTGGGCGATGAGCACTGCGCCCGTGAGCTCATTCATGCGGTAGTTTTGGCCGATGATCGACCGGTTGCCTATTTCCACTCCAGCCCGGTTGGGGAAATGACCGTGATCATGGTAGCCGAATGCACGGAAGTAGAGGTCGTCGTCGTCGGTAACCACCATGCCGCCATCCCCTGCGTTGATGGTCTTGAAGATGTTGAATGAGTAGATGCCTATCTTGCCTATGGTGCCGACCCGCTTGCCCCGATAAGAGGCGCCGAAAGCCTGCGCCGCATCCTCGATTAAAAAGATATTATGTTTTCCGCCGATTGCGCACAACCGTTCCAGGTTACAGGGATTTCCCAGCATATGCACGGCCATGATTGCCTTTGTGCGCGGTGTAATCTTCCGCTCCACATCGTCTGCATCAAGAGTCAGGCTCTCGTCCACCTCGGCCAGCACGGGAACCGCCCGAGCCACGATGACAGAGGAGATCGAAGCGATAAAAGTATATCCCGGTACAATAACCTCGTCGCCGGGGCCGATGCCCAGTGCCGAAAGCGCTGTGATGAGTGCTGACGTGCCCGAAGTGACCGCCAGGGCATGCCTCGTGCTGAACTTCTCCTGTACCATCTCCTCCAGCGTCTTTACCTTGCGCTTGAATGCGGGGTTCTTACTATCCCCGTGGCGGAAGAGCCAGCGGCTGCGCAGCACGTCCAGGACTTCGTCCTCTTCTTCTTTGCCTATCCACTCGTAACCAGGTCCGGGCATGTTCTATGTCCTTTGTCTTTAAAATTTAGTTAAGAATAAGATGTTTAAAGGGAAATGTCAAGTATATTATCTAATTAATTGTAATAATATCCCCGAAATGCTTGCATTTATTAGATAGATATGTTAATATTTTATAAAACTATGAAGATTACTGACTCGGATATCAAGGTACTCAAGGCGATTTTTTTCCTGGACACACCGACGCGAAAAGATATTGCGGAGCATGCCGGGTTGAGCACTGTCTCAGTAACAGCTGGCCTCCGCAGGCTGATAGGGCATGGATTTGTTGCCATATCCGGCAAGAGTGGAAGCGGCGGCAGGCCTTCCGCCGTTTATCAGATTGTTAGTGGGTTTGGCTGTACAATAGGCGTCTTTATCGGGACCAATCAAATTCAAATCATTGCTGTAAACGCCTCCGGTGACATCGTTGACAGACGTGAATTAGATCTAGCGATATCTTCACTTCAGCCGGACCATCCCAGAGAATTGATTGACCAGGTATCATACGAGATACGCCGGTTTCTGGGGGGTAGACTCTTAAATGGGCAGCACGTGTTTGCGGTAGGCGTTGCAGTCCCGGGTATGATTGATACCGAACGTGGAATCTGGCTGCGCGGCCTGCAATTTCCGGGTGTTGAAAAAATCGAGATCGGCGCCATGCTTGAGCATGCCCTCAATCTGCCCGTTATCATTGAGGATCAGGCGCGGTGTGTCACATTCCTTGCGGTAGCAAAAAAGGGTCGCAGCGCAGCCGGCGACCTTGTGCTGTTAAACCTCGATCGTGGCGTTGGCGCCAGCATCGTAATAAACGGTGAATTGTACAGGGGAAACCACGGTCTTGCCGGAGAAGTTGGCCATCTTGTAGTGGATCCGGGTGGCGCACGCTGCTCCTGCGGAAATGTGGGGTGTCTTGAAACGGTCTTATCGGAACCGGCTATACTTCGCCGATTCCAGCAGCGTATTGCAGAGGGAGTTATCTCGATACTCCAGCGCACCGATCCGGCCGAACTGACACTTGAACATATTAGTAAGGCAGCTCAAGCGGGTGACCGCCTGGCTCAATCAACCCTGTTTGAGTTTGGTGGATTCCTCGGCGATGCCTGTGCCAAGCTCATCCATCTCTACAATCCTCGAACGCTCATCGTAGGTGGACGGGTCGGGATACTTGGAGAATATATGCGCGAATCGGCCTGGCAGACCATACGTCAGCAAGTTATTCCTGAGATGCTGATCGATCTCCAGATTGAGTACGATATTACTAAATATGGAGACGAGGCTCTAGGCTCTGCATTGATCGCACAACGATGGTATTGGCAACATGTAGGTGAGCTGATCCGGCGTAAGCCGGGCGGTAAACTGAATAAATAAGGGGATAATAATCAGTAGATTTATCCCGCGATGACGACCTTTGCCGGCCCGGAATCAGGAACTTCCATTCGCCCTCAATTATCAACAGCTTGAATCGCCCTTAGCTTGACGATTGTTATGCTGCTACTTATCGAATAGTTTTTTTGTCTCGCGCAGCGACACTTCCGAATCAAGGCAGGGATAATATTCCAGTCCGAAGCAACCGTCATAATCAAGCGAGCTGATCTTTTGAATGATAAACCGATAATCTAATTCGCTGTTGAAAAGCTCGTGCCTGCCCGGCACTCCTGCCGAATGAAAATGTCCTATCAGGGAAATATTTTTTTCAATATTATCGACGATGTTACCTTCCATAATCTGCATGTGATAGATGTCAAAGAGGAATTTCAAGTTCGGGCTATTGATTATCCGGATAATGTCAAAACTCAATTCGGATGAAGTTAAAAAATAGCCTCCATGGTCGACGTAAGAATTCAAGGCTTCAAGCAGCAAGACTATATTTTCCTTTTCAGCTATCTCCACGGCTGCCGTCAGTGTGTCCATGATATTGGCCATTTGTTCTTCATGAGATATATCCCGAACCTCATTTCCGGTACAGGTAATCAACTTGCCGATATTAAGCTGTTGAGCGAGATCGATCGTCTTTTTCAACCTCTCCAGATATTTAGATTTGTCCTCTCTTTTAGTCAGAGAACCCCCGTTGTTGCCGTCAGGTGAGTTGACCACCATGTCATTAATATCGATGTTAAGATCAGATACCAACTTTGCAGTCGACTTAACATCCCTGTTGTAATCCCAGAACCAGAATTCTATGATATTGAATCCCAGGGCCGCTACTTTCTTGATTCTGTCGTTGAATGGGAGATCTTCAAATACTGTTTCGACACAAACATCTACTTTTAACATAACACACCTCAAAAGGTTGATTTAAAAAAACGATTCTTTATAATTGCAGGACTGCCCATCTTGCAGACATACATCATCACAAATAAGCTTTGCTTACTTTGATAATGGCCTCGGCAATCATGTCGCAATCCTCACCGGTCATCTGCGGCGGGATGTCGAGGTGCACCGAACGGCCTAATAGAGCAAGTGTATTTGGATTCATATCCGGGGAATACCATATGTCGCCGCCTTTGCTTGTGTAATGCGGACAAGTATAAGGGCAACCCTCCGCCGTGGCCGTCCATTTATTCATTATCATCTCCCAATGACTATATATATGCCAGTCAGGCACGCCTTTATTAAATATCGACTGGGCATTAACCCCTTCTGCCTGCAGGGCAGTGGCAAATCGAGTGGCGATATCCGCTTCCGGCAAATACATGACCAGGCAGATGCCCGTGTCTCCTGACGGATCATTGAGACGCCTGAATGTCAAGCCTTTGATAGAGCTGACGGCGCTCTTTATTCTGACTTTATGCGCACGCATCTTCTCCAGGAAACCATCAAGTCGAGTGAGCTGTACGCGCATAAAGGCGCCGCTCATTTCTCCCATGCGGAAATTCACTCCCGGGAAGAGTTCCCCCTCATATCGCGATTCGGCGAAACGCATGGCCTCTCCCCCCGGTCGCCAGCAGGCAGCGGTATCGTGATATCCCTGAGCGCGATCATATGACCGTTGATCGTTAGTGGTGACTGCCCCGCCTTCGCCGGCCGTGATGATTTTATGATATTGAAAACTGAATGCCCCGCAATCGCCGAAACTGCCCAGACTCTTGCCTTTATACGAGCCGCCGCAAGCCTGGGCAACGTCTTCAACAAGTACGAGGTTGTGCTTGCGGGTAATGGCGATGATTCTATCGAGATCACATGGGACACCGCGCATATGCACTGCCAGTATCGCTTTGGTTCGAGGTGTGATTTTTCGTTCCACATCATCCGGATCCAGTGTTAGCGAGTCGTCTACCTCCGCAATGACCGGAATTGCCTTAGTGGCAACAATTGCTGCACACGAAGCAAAAAAAGTATATCCCGGCAGGATAACTTCATTACCTGGGCCGACTTCCAGGGCGATTAAAGAAGAAATTAAAGCCGATGTGCAGGAATTCACCGCCAGACAATATTTAACGCCGATTATTTCAGCGAATTCCTTTTCAAAAATTTTCACACGGGATTCGAAATTGCCGGGGCCGTAATATCTAAAAGGATATTTGTTGTCTAATACCTCCAGCACAGCTTTTTTCTCCTCATCTCCTATCGACAAACCGCCCGGATACATAGGAATATTGGGAGTGGTTTTGGCTTTTGGCCCACCGTTAATTGCCAGCGTCTTGTCTTTGCTAGTCATGCTTTACCCCCGAAAACAGTAATCAGTAGATTGAACAGCGAAGCTGTATATATTAAGTTTCCGATATCCTGTTATATGCTTGATAGTTGAGCCGGAGATTTTTCATGGTGCGCTCCAATCAGGTTTGAACCTGGCTACTATCTCCTGCGTAATGCCGTTTGCTTTGGCTATTTCGCCAAACAGCCTTCCGCTCGGTTTTATCGAGCATTCTTGCCCTTTACTTGTATGATCGACATAGATAAGTCCGAACCTGGCGCTGAGGCCCTCGATACATTCAAAATTGTCCATCGTGGTCCAGTGGCAATATGCCCTGACATCAACACCGCTTTCCACTGCCCTGTGCATCTGGTAGACATGATCGAGAATAAATGATGGTCTCAGTTCGTCATTGTCATCACAGACGCCGTTTTCAGTCACGTAAACCGGAAGATGGAACATATCCCAGTAGCGCCTCAAAACGGAATAGAAACCCTCGGGGTAGATGTCCCAGCCGAGCTTGTTCTTGGGAAGGTTATTGCTGGCCCTCCTGTCCAAAGGAAATTTTACCAGCTCGGACGTATAGTAATTGATACAGACCATATCCAGAGTCAGCACTTTCCTGGTTATCTTATCGAAGAAATCGCGGTTAAAGATCTTTTCATGCATCTTCACAGCGAAGTTATCCAGCACGCTTTTAGGATTATATGGATTAAAGCACCTTATATGTTTTGCGAAGCCTACTTGCGGCCTTCCCCAGCCATTTTTAGCAAATATCTCGTGGATTTCTTCATAGGCAGCTACGTGCGCTTCGGCCAGGTTGTCGATGCATTTGAACGTACGGTAAATATTCTTTTCCTGAGGCGGGAACAACCCGAGCATATAGGCAGTGACAGCCAAAACGACCGGTTCGTTTATTGTAAGCCACATGTCCGTCAGGTCACCCAGCGAATTGATTACCTTATTGGTGAAACGCCGGAAATCAGCCACTGAAGACCTGTTGCTCCAACCGCCTTTCTTAGCCAGCCATAATGGATTGGAATGATGATGTAAATCTACTACCGGTTTGATGCCTGCGGCTGACACCGCGCTGATTATGTTGCGATAATGCCGCAGCGCACCCTCGTCATAATGCCCCTCCTCCGGTTCGATGCGAGCCCATTCTACGCTCATCCGAAAGATGCTATGATTCATCTCTTTAATCAGAGATATATACTTTGCATAATAGTCCCAGAAATTAACAGCATCTTCCGGCCTGCTTCCATCGGATATCTTGCCCCTGGCTGCAATATTGCACCATTCGTTCTTTACCAGGCCGCCCTCGGTCTGAAAGGCGGAAATTGCGCTGCCCCATAAGAATCCTTCGGGAAATTTATATGTCTTCATAAAACACCCCCATGCCCCCCCCGGCGATAATAATGCCGGATAATATTATAATTTATATAAGCATAAATTAGATCGCCGCTGATGTCAAGATATTATGTTATAATTATGCATAAATAGTATTGTAATGCCCTGTAAATTAAAATAATAAAGTTATAATTTTATATAACTCAGCGGTTTTCGTGCATACTCGGGGGGGGTGCAGCGCTTCCCGGGCCGGGGCATCAGGTATGCGGCTCTGTATCCATGTCAGAACGATGGACCTGGCAGCATCCAGTACCGGCTCATGTGGGGGCAGTGCGGAGCAGGTTGTGATTCGTAGCTATCGACAATTGCCGGGTATTTAGTTAAAATTGTGTTGAAGTATGGTGGCGATATCGGATATGCGCAGGGTTTTAGCCATTATCCTGGCTGGTGGCGCCAGTGAGCGTTTGAGCGTTCTTGCCGATGAACGTGCCAAGCCGGCTGTCCCTTTCGGCGGGAAATATCGCATCATCGATTTCACGCTGAGCAACTGCGCCAACTCGGGTATTTATAATGTAGCCGTATTGACGCAGTTCAACCCGAGGTCGCTGGCAAGGCATGTGGGGGTGGGCAGGCCATGGGATATGGACCGTGAGATGGGAGGGGCCGTACTGCTTCAGCCTTTTCTCAGCCGCTCGCAGCGTACCTGGTACAAGGGCACTGCCGACGCCGTTTACCAGAACCTCTACTATATAGTGGACCAGCGGGTTGACGAGATCCTTGTTTTATCGGCTGACCACATTTACAGCATGCGTTACGACCAGATGCTGGCCTCTCACCGCAACCGGCATGCCGATGTGACTGTAGCTGTCTATGAGGTCCTCCCGGAAGATATATCAAGGTTCGGCATCATCACGCTCGATCACAATGAACGGATTGTAAACTTTGAGGAAAAGCCCAAAACAGCCAAGAGCAGGCTGGCCTCCATGGGCATCTACATCTTTAATAAAAAGGTGCTGGTCGATGCGTTAGAGGAGATAGCCGGCAAGCAGGAAGGATACGACTTCGGACACGATGTTTTGCCCAATCTGATAAGCAAATACGAAGTCTACGGGTTTCGCTTCCGCGGTTACTGGCGGGATGTGGGAACTGTGGAAGCTTACTGGCAGGCTAATATGGACTTGATCGTGGACCTTCCGGAGTTGAACCTTTACAACCCCGAGAATGAGGTGAGGACCATCACGCAGGGATACCCGCCCGTGAAACTGGGGCCGCATGCACAGGTGAGCAGGGCTCTGATATGTAACGGGGCAATTGTTAATGGTACGGTTATTGAATCTGTCATCTCTCCCCGGGTTTTTATCGAGGAGGAGGCGGTAGTCAAGAACTCCATCATCTTCGAAGATACCACAATCGGGCGCGGAGCCATTATAGAGAAGAGCATTATCGATAAACAGGTCTGGATCAGCCGCGGGTGCCATGTGGGGGCAGGGGATGATCTCACTGTCAACAAAGAGGAGCCCGAACACCTGGATTCCGGTATTACTCTGGTCGGTAAGGGCACCAGGATACCTGCCGACATAATAATCGGCAGAAATTGTAAGATCGAGCCCTGGGTGGAGGCCACCGACTTCCCTTCCACAACAGTGGAGAGCGGCGAAACGATTAAAGGCAAAAGCCGTCGCAAATACCAGGTTTAATTGATCCCGGGCAATGCAAAACGGCAGTGAAATAGGTTCCCGTAGAACAATATATGATGAAAATACTCTTTGCGGCCGCTGAGATGGTCCCCTTGACCAAGGTGGGTGGGCTGGCGGATGTCGTCAGGTCTTTGCCGGAAGAGCTAATAAAGCTGGGGCACCAGGTCCGCGTGATTGTGCCTAAATACGGATTCGTTGATTACTCCACCTATGAAACTGAGACTGTTGTATGTGATCTGACCGTTTTCTCCCTCATGGAATACAGGAAAGTCACGCTGGAGCAGATCGTCCTGAACGGAGTACAGGTTTACCTGCTGTCCTCTGATATATTTTCTAAATGTGATGCGGTATACGGCAGTGACGAAGTTGAAAGGTTCTGGGTATTCTGCGACTGCGTCAGCCAGTCGCTGCCTTACCTTGGTTGGACGCCCGAGATAGTGCACTGCCACGATTGGCATACCGCCTTGATTCCGCTGCTGCTCAGGTCCAGCCACTTCGATTGCCGCACTGTTTTCACCATCCATAATATGAAATACCAGGGTTATTTCGACGACCATACTCTGCAGAAATCCGGTATAGGGCAGTACTGGCACGGCCATATCGCCGGACTAACGGGTTTACCCTGGAATCTCATGGTGCAGGGCATACTCTGGTCTCATGTGATCAATGCAGTCAGCGAGAATTTTGCCCGCGAGATACTGACCGCGGAATACGGTTGTGGAATGCAGGCGTTCATTGATTTCCGCAAGAGCAGCCTCTTTGGCATCATCAACGGAGTGGGGTACGATGAGTTCGACCCGGTGAATGACCGGTTGATTGCGGCCAATTTCGCTGCTGCGGACCTGGCCGGTAAGGCTGTCAACAGGAACAAGTTGCATGTGATGGCGGGCTGGAAGGTGTGGTCCGAGATTCCCCTGGTCGGGATGGTCTCGCGGCTGGATGAGCAAAAAGGCATGGACATTATCATCAACGCGCTTCCCGAAGTAATAAAATCTACAGGGGCGCAATTCATCTTCCTGGGGCGTGGCAAGGAGTATTACGAGGAGGCGTTGCTGCAGCTTGAAGCAAAGTACCCGGATAATATCAGGGCTTATATTACCTACGACAATGCTAAGGCGCATCTTGTTTATGCGGGGTCCGACCTGTTTCTCATGCCCTCACTGTGGGAGCCGTGCGGGTTGGGGCAGATGATCGCCATGCGTTACGGTACGCTGCCGGTGGTGCGAAATACCGGAGGGCTGGCAGACACTGTGCGCAACCTCAGCAGCGATCTCAAGCAGGGAACGGGCTTTGTCTTCTCGGAGTACTCCGCCAAGGCGCTGACTTTCGCACTCAAGAAGGCGGCGGAAGCTTTCGCTAATAAAGCTGCCTGGCAACGGGCAATGAAGCGCGTGATGGAACTGGATTTCAGCTGGCAAGAACCCGCCCGCCGTTATCAGTCCCTCTACACTAAAGCGTTGGAGTTAAATGATGATGACCCGTTCTAACAAACCTGTCGTCGGCGTAGATTTGGGCGGAACCAAAATAATAACAGGCGTTTTTGATGTAGATGGCGTAATGCTGTCCAGGATATACTGCCTTACCCTTGCCCATGAGGGCCCTACCAAAGTGATCAATCGTATAAACGGGACCATTGACCAGGCTATTGAGAAGGCAGGTCTGAAACGAGACCAGATCGACGTTATAGGGGTGGCGGCGCCCGGGCCAATCGATATCAACAGAGGCCTGGTCATAAGGGCGCCTAACCTCCCGCGCTGGAGCAATGTGCCCTTGCCTGCCATTATCACTGAGGAGTTTAATCTACCCGTGTTCCTGCTGAATGATGCCAATGCGGCTGCGCTTGGCGAACACAGATATGGCGCCGGCAGAGGTGTGGATGACTTGATTTACATAACGGTTAGCACTGGCATTGGGGGTGGCATTATTATAGCCGGGGAGTTGTACGACGGAATCGACGGGTGCGCGGCCGAGATCGGGCATATGATTATGATGATTGACGGGCCCACCTGCAATTGTGGCCGCAAAGGCTGCTTCGAAGCACTCGCATCCGGGACTGCCATAGCGCGCATGGCTAGGGAACGCATGGCTTTCGGTGAAACAAGCATAATGTGCGCACTAGCGGGCAACATTATCGATAACATAACTTCTGAAACTGTATATGAGGCGGCCAGGAAGGGTGACACGCTTGCTCTTGATGTAATCCACACAGCGGCTAGTTACCTTGGAATAGGGCTGGCTAACCTGGTAAATATCATCAATCCTCAGATGATTATATTGGGGGGTGGTGTAACCAAAATGGGCGCTATCCTACTGGGGCCGGCCAGGAAATCGATGAAAGCGAATGCTTTCAAACCGCCGGTAAATACCGTACGCATTGTCAGGCCGGCACTGGGAATGGATGCGGGGATTTTCGGGGCAGCCGAATATGTGAAGCAAAAGAGGAGAAAAGCGGCGTGATTTATCGGACGCCGCTTCTCATTCATAGCATGACTATGATTTTATGAGAGCATGCTCTAACATCTGAATTGCCGTTTCTTCAAAGCGGGACGTATCGCATTTCAACCATACGAAGCATTTCCGGGTTGTCCACTCAACCAATCCGCTAACAAGCTCTGCAGCCGCTAAGGAATCATATTCCCTGATTCTTCCTCTTCTGATACCTTCCGCAATAGCTGCTCGTAAAATTTCCTGCATCTTCTTATCGTCAGCGGGCCTTACATTCTCCGTGCCAAGGTTTGCGCGAATATCCAGCAAACGCACTAAGTCGGCATTCCTGGAAGAATATAAAAGTATGTTATGCACGCACGTTCTGATCTGTGTGGGCCCTAAAGGACCTGAAAGCGACTTCGTTAAAATTTCAGATATTCCATTCGTGTAACCTTCAACCAGCGCGTCGGCTACAGCTAATTTGGAATTGAAATAAAGATATACCGTTCCGTGCGCAACGCCCGCCTGCTTTGCTATCTGTGCTATACCCGTACGGGCATAGCCCTGTCGACTGAAAAGATCACGTGCGACAGCCAGTATTGCTGTACGTCTCCCCGGTTCCGCTTTTCTGACCACTTTAATTACAACTGATTGTCGATCATTTATACTAACAGCATCTGCAGGCTCTGTCAATATGATGCACACTCTCTCCTTTACACACTCACAGCTAATGTTTTAGATTAGGGGTATGCCGATTTCCAGCTTTAGCTGTAAATGTGATTGCAGAAGGTGATGGTAAATTTTAATGGCAGGAAAACAAAAAGCGGACAGGCGGCTGGGGGTTGGTGTCATTGGTCTGGGAGGAATCTCGCATTTCCACGCACCGGGCTGGCTACTTTCACCCCATACTCAACTGGTTGCGGGTAGTGATACCAGACCGGAAAACTTTACCGCCTGGCGTGACAGGTTTGGCATGGACAGGTTCTACGAAGATCCGGCTGATTTGATAAACGACCCGGACATCGATATTGTGGACATCTGCTCATCCAACATGTTCCACGCCGGGCAGACCATCTCTGCTCTACAGGCGGGCAAGCACGTTTTGTGCGAAAAACCACTATCCCCAAAACCGGATGACATCCGTAAGATGATAGCTGCCCGGGATAGCTCGGGGAAGCTTTTGATGACGGCACAGCACTTTCGTTTTCAAAGCACTTCACAGGCAATGAAGTCCAAAATCGAGCAAGGTGTACTTGGGGATGTGTATCACTCCCGGGCCTGGATGCTTCGTCGTTGTCAACTACCTGCCGGACCAACGTTTATCCATAAAGAACGATCTGGCGGGGGGCCGGCTATCGACCTGGGAACACATATCCTGGATTTAACACTCTGGCTGATGGGTTTTCCGAGGCCCACAGCAGTCAGCGGTGTGGCTAAGACCGCCCTGGCCAATCATAAAGATGCGTTCACAATATGGGCGGGACGAAACCCTATCCCTTCAGATATAGACGTGGAAGACTTTGCCGCAGCTTTCGTACGTTTCGACAACGGGGCCACATTAGTCCTCGAGGTAAGCTGGCTCTTGCATCACAATACACCGGACTGCGATATGAAAGTCTGGCTCTACGGCACAGAGGGCGGCTGTGAGTGGCCGGCAGCTAATTTTATGACTAATGATTACGCCGCGCGTCAGCTTTACAACAATACGATTCAGCTTGCTGACGATGTCCTGGAACCACATGCTCTGGAGTGCATGGAATTTGCTCGTGCGATTGTTCAAGGGTTACCCTCACCCGTGCCCGCCGAACAATCGTTGTCCGTGCAGACTATTCTGGAGGGGATATATCTAAGCCAATCGGAAGGCAGGGAAATCAGACTGAGCGGCAAGATTTAATAAACTAAAGTAAAAAGGAGGAAATGAAATGGAACAAGCGAGGGTAATTAAGCCTGGTGAAGCGCCCGGAAGAAAAACCAGCGGCGGCGGGGATCTAAAATTTTTCCTGCAAAAGGATGACGGGTTGACCTGTGGCATATATATCATGCAGCCGGGACAAAGGTTGAGCGCAAAGGATATGGCGCATCCCGGAGACGAAGTATACTACGTCGCCAAAGGCCCCTCCTACTGCGACATCCCTGAAACCAATACGAGATATAAAATCGAAGAGGGTGAGTCCTTTTATATCCCTGCAGGTACAAAACACATCCCGCATAATATACCCGGTAAGAATGAGGCCGTAGTTTTTTACTTCTGCACGAAGTGGCCTTAATCCTTATCACGGTTTACGTGTGATTTTGCTACATATGATTAAGCTAAAATCACCATAGTGGTCGTGGGAATAATTACACGATATATGAGATAGATCCGATGTGTTCCGGCCATACGGTAAACCTGAATATAAAGAGGGAGGGAGGCAGAGCCATGGCATCTGACACGTACGGCTTGATTTGCGATATTAAAAAGTCGCCGATTGCCGAAATTATTGTGAGGGACTTCCAGCACTATGTCACCGGTATGACCGGACAGAAATTACATTCAATTAAAAATATAAATAGTGTAGATGAAGATGTCGATCTTACGTTCGTATTTACGACGGGGTATTCGCCCGCCGTCAGCCAATTGCTTTCTGAGGGTAAAAGAAAAGTTCTCAAAGGTCTGAAAGAAGAGAGCTTTCTTATAAAAAGTCTGGCATACAAGCAACACAAAATAATCGTGTTTCTGGGGATTGATGAGCGTGGGGCTATGCACGCGATGTATTACTTTCTTGAAAAGCATTGCGGCATAGGGTTTTTCTCCGATGGTGATAAAATCCCTCATCTAACAAAACCACTCTTGGGTAAGATAGATATTGTTCAAGAGCCGGTATTTAAATATCGAGGTTTTTTCACTCATCCGTACTGGTCGGCGCCCTATGCTCACTGTTCGAGGCTGTGGACGTTTGAAGATTGGAAAAAAGAGATAGATTACATACGCAAGAAGAGATTCAATATATTTAATCCGGTACATGATGAAGGGACTTTCCTCTGGGGTGACGTTGTTTTCAAAGCGTTCCCGGAGCTGAACAAATTAAAAAACGAAGAAAAGTTTACCATGGGACTTGCCGATAGAACGAAATTGATGAAGAAAGTAATCAATTATGCGCGAAACAGCGGGATTTACGTTTCGTACAATGTTTTCTACTCCCAGGTTCCCTATTTTTTTAAAGATGCTTATCCCGAATTGAAATACCACCCTCTGCACATGGATAGCCTGGGAATTTGTGCATCGCAGCCTGAGTGCAAGACTATTATGCATAAGTTATGGTCAGGGATATTGAAAACATTCGGCCTGGATGAAAGCCATATCTACTTTCTATGCCCGTATCAACATGAGGAGCCGCTTTGCCAGAGTTTTGAGACCAGGGCTGAAGTATCGGTGCAGGCATGTCAATTATTGAAGGAGTTGGACCCGCAGGCTGAGATCTATGTTGAAACCTGGGATTTTCACTGGGATCAACAGGAGCAGAAAGAATGGGCGGCTTTTCTTGATATAGTGCCTGAAGATATTAAGGTAGTTGATTGGGATTCAAACCTGGGGGAGAGGCTCAACTGGTTCAAACCAAGAACTTTCATGCGGCTTTTCCACCCCTCGATGGAATCCACATATCCTCCTGATTTTATCTGCAGATTGCCCCAGGATGTTTCACAGTTAATTAAAGATAACGCGGCAAACGGTGCGATAGGATATCTTTGTTTCAATATAATCGCAAACTCCAATGAATACCTCTGCGACTTGAGTGCTGAACTCTGCTGGGACCAGAATCTGAATGAAATGCAATTTCGTGAAGACTTCTGCAAGAGAAGATTCAGCCAGGATTCCGCAAGGAACTTGATGGAGAGCCTGAACCATTATATTGAGTCAATTCACGTTGCCACAGTGTTGAATACGGCATACGCCGCACTTGTTGGAGAACACGAGATAGTAAATAGATCACAATTGCCGGACTTCAAAGAATGGGCAAATCAAAGAATTGAACAATATAAAGCAAAATCCAAACAGATCAGTAAGGCATTGGAATTCGCCGACCTGGAAAAAACGAAACTGGAAAAGGACGCCTTTTACCAGAAGTACTATGGCGTCCTGGAATTTGTTAAATATCGTTGGGACGGAATAATCAACTTCTTGAACCTTTATCTCGATCCGAATCATAGAGATGAGTACATCCGGCACATACTTGGGGCATTCCAAAACATCGTGGACTTATACAGGGACAAGGATGAATTTTCTATGGAATCAGTAACGAAGTTCAATCCAGGGCTGCGCAAAGAGTTCGTAGAAGATTGGAGAAACCAAAAAAGCGGGCATTGGAATGAAGTCTTGCCACACGTATCGATTATCTGGGAAGATTTTCCACTATATGAAAAAGCATTAAAAAAATTAATCGAAGCAGCCCGTAATTAGGTATTAAAAGGGGGATATAATGGAAATTAGGCCTGCCTTTGGGAAAAAGGAACTGTACGCCGTGGTGCTCCTCGCATTGATCAGCTTTTTCCTTTTCTCCGATCAGAACCTCATGGCGCCGAACCTCACCCAGATCGCCAACGATTTCGGCTTCGGTCCCATTGAAAGGGACGTTTTACTCGGAGGCAATATATCGTTTATGTTCTGGCTTTTCGGTGGCCTGGTCACACTTCTCATCGGATATCTCACGGATCGCATATCACGTAAGACCCTGTTCATCATAACTATAATATTGGGCGAGATCCCATGCTTACTTACCGGGTTTGCACAGACCTACACGCAGCTCTTCTGGCTGCGGGCGTTGACGGGAATTGCTATCGGAGGTGCACTTCCTCTCACCTATTCCCTGATAGGCGATTATTTCTCGCATCGCCATAGGGCGACCGCGGCAGCATGGATAACCCTCGCCCAGGCGCTGGGTATTGCCGCAGGTCAATTTCTTGCCGGATTTATCGGACCGGATTATGGCTGGCGTCTGCCATTTATTATCGTCGCTCTACCGAACTTCCTGTTCATACTGCTCTTCCTGTTCACTGTGAAGGAACCTGCACGTGGCGGGAGCGAAGATAATCTTCGGGACCTCATCGAAAAAGGAAAGGTATATACGGCGAAAATCAACTGGTCACAATATAAAAGCATTTTTAAGATTAAATCGAACATTATACTTTTCCTTCAGGGTATCCCGGGCTGCGTGCCATGGGGGGTATTTCTTATTTACCTGAACGATTTCTACGCGCAGGATAAGGGCTTCTCGGTACAAGTTGCTACGCTCATTATCATGGCGACGGGTGCGGGAATTCTCATCGGCGGCCTTGTTGGCGGCTTGATCGGCGATAAAATCTATAACAAAAACCCGAAATTTCAGCCCCTGTTCTGCGGCGTTACCACCCTACTGGGTATCATCCCCATGGCTTTTCTCTTGAATTACCCCTCCCAGACAGGGGTACAGGATCCAGGCTTTATCATACCCCTCGCCGTGGGGTTCATTACAGGTATACTCATCAGAATAACCACTCCGAATGCATATGCAATGCTCCTGAATGTTAACGCCCCGGAAACACGCGGGTCCGTCATGGCGCTCTTCAATCTGACCATGGATCTCGGTCTGGGCATCGGGCCTGTCGTTATCAGCCTGCTCATCATGGCCTTCGGTCGGCTGTTGGCGTTCAATATCGCAAACTTGTTCTGGATTATATGTGGCATTATGTTCCTGAGTATGATCTGGACTTATACTCAGGATGAAGCTAGGCTCGGCAACCATTTGCTGGAAAAGGCCAGGACTATGAAAACTGATTGAAGTAGAGACAATCGTTGATTGATCTGGCATGTAATCTAAATCTAGACAGTGCCGATGTGGCAGAGGTTAAGGAGTTGAGATGACGAATAAACTCAAGGCAACTTTGCAGGGTATCCGTCTGGCCGGGATTTCAAATAGTTTAAAGACGGTCTCCTATACGCGTTTCCGCGATAAACTGGATGCCAGATTTCCACATCCCAAAGCGCCCTCAGAGCCACAGTCTATTGGCAAATTGGTCACCGCCTCAGCCATACCCGGTGGGGCAAAGTTCCAGTTCGAATCCTGCACGCTGATCACCCGCTTCCTGGCGCCGGACTTCGTCTTTATGGCCTGGGATAAGGCAGAGATGACTCCGTCCTACGCCGTTATTAAGACGGATTGGCCCATCCTAAAGCTGGCGCTCGAGCGAACCTCTGACGGCTGGGAGCTTAAGAGTGATGTCTTAAAGCTTTCGGTCTCGGACGACGGACTCCTGCAATTCTATGACTCGGCAAACAGGCTATTGCGCAGTGAAGAGGCGCCCTTGAAATATGGCAACGCCTGGGTTCATCGGGCAACTCTTCCGACTGAGGCCTGCATTTATGGTCTGGGAGAACGCAGTTCCGAGCTGAACCTGCGGCCGGGGAAATACCGCTGCTGGAACAAGGATGCAGGCAGCTACAGTCCGGGTACCGATCCCATGTATATCCCCATGCCCGTCTACTACTGCCTGCAGGAGAGCGGGGGATACCTGGCCTTCTATGATAACACTTATGAAGCCACGTTCACGCTGGACGATCACGCAGCAGCCCGCTTCGAGGGTGGGCCCTTACGCTATTACCTGGCCTTCGGTTCCCCTCCACCAGCCATTCAGCGTTTTACGGAGCTTACGGGCAGAGCCCCGCTGCCTCCGCGCTGGTCTCTTGGATATCAGCAGTCTCGCTGGGGCTATAATACCGAAGCTGAAATGCGCCGCGTATTCAAAGGTTATAAGGAGCACAGGCTGCCTCTGAGTGTGCTTTACCTGGACATCGATTACCTGGTTGGCTGCCGTGTTTTCACCCCTGATAAGACGCGCTATCCTGCACTTGCGGAGTTCGCTGCCGAACTGGAAAATTCGGGCATCCACCTGGCCAGCATATCGGACGCCGGTGTAAAACTGGATCCCGGATGGGACATCTACAGTGACGGTCTGGAGAAAGATGTCTACTGCAAGGACCCGGACGGCAAAATATTGACTGGCGTGGTCTGGCCGGGTTGGACGGTCTTCCCGGATTTCACGGATCCCCGCGTGCGCGAGTGGTGGGGAAGTCTGCATACCCGGTTGTTCGAAAATGGCATATCGGGTCTGTGGCACGACATGAACGAGCCCACACTCTTTACGGCCTCCGGCGATATGACAATGCCGCTTTGCACCCGGCACAACCTGGATGGCGCAGGCGGCGACCACCGCCAGGCGCACAACGTGTTCGGCCTTTTAATGAACAGGGCCGGTTATGAAGCCTGCCGCAGGTACCGTCCGAACAGGCGGCCTTTCATACTGGCACGTTCGGGGTGGGTGGGTATGCAGCGCTACTGCTGGACCTGGACAGGCGACATAGAAACATCCTGGGCAGCGCTTCGCATGTCGGTAGCCCAGATACTTGGGATGGCGCTTTGCGGCATGCCCTATGGAGGCTCGGATACCGGTGGCTTCAGCGGCCATCCTTCTACTGAGCTTTACCTGCGCTGGTTCCAGCTTGATTCATTTATGCCAGTTTTCCGCACGCACTGCGCCTTCTACCTGCCGAAACGAGATCCCTGGGAATTCGGGCCGGAAGCACTAGGTATCATGCGGGCACAACTGGAGCTTCGCTATAAGCTGATGCCGTATTGGTACACGCTGGCCTGGACTGCCAGCAGGACGGGTGCGCCGCTGGTGAGGCCGATCTTCTGGGACGAATCACAGAACACGGCCCTGTGGGAAGTTTACGATGAATTTTTAGCAGGCGATGCCTTTCTCGTTGCACCCGTCGTTAAGGAGGGCGCGCGCAGGCGCACGGCCATATTGCCAAAAGGCAGCTGGTATGATTTCTGGAACGATAAAGCGATAGCTGGAGGGGCGCAGGAGGTTGAGCTTGAAGCTCCGTTGGACCGGCTGCCGCTGCTTGTGCGGGCGGGGAGCGTCGTCCCTATGGTGGAGGATGGAATATTGACCCTGCACGTCTACAATACGGTCAGGGGCGGGTCGTGCGGCGGGGTTTTATATTCTGACGAGGGAGACGGATACGGGGAGCACCGCGTCGACACCTTCCGGCTGCAGGAGACCGGTGCGGCAGGATACGATCTTCTTTGGACATCAGAGGGTGACTATCGCTGGCCCTATAAGGAGACCAAAATTCAAGCACACGGGTTCGGCACAGCGGAAGTAAGATTGAAGAAGATGTAATTATAAGCCCAATACCCTTCTTGTCTCCCTTACCCCACTCTCTGGGCTGCTGAATACGCGACGGGCCAGGCTCTTATTCAGGCTGGATACCAGCCGTGCCATTGAGGCTTGTGCAAACACAATAATATCAACGCTGTCTGCGATTTTGATTGTTCCATTCAATACTATGTCGTCGTGCCCGGCCGGATTTCCGCTCATCAATTGCTCAAAAGCGCCGGGGCATATAGTTTTGGTTATCCTTATCCCTTTTCCGATTTCACATGCTTTCTGTTGGATCATTCGTATGGTGGGATCCATCGTGGATTTTAAGGTGGCCACCACCCCGATATTGCTGGATTTCGCCACTGCTTCCTCAGCCATTTTCTCATCTATCTTCACAATAGGTTTCGAAATTATTCCTCTTGCAAGATCCGCTACCTCACCAACTGATGAACAGACATTGAACATACAGTCCGCCTTATAATATTCTGCGGCTCTGAAATAATTTAACATCCTGTTAATGACCGGCTTTGTAACCTTACCATGAGCCAGCACTTCCCTTAGCAGGCTGTCATCAACAATATGCATCAACTCGGCTTCAGGAATGATCTGCTTAAAGAGTTTGGTCAAGACCTCCACCATCACAAATCCGGTATGTATCAGCGCCACCTTTTTCATAGTTTCCTGCCTCTCAATTCCACTCATGCAGAGAGTTCTTTTATTGCCAGAGCACATTCCTGCACGGTTGGAGCTTTCCCGTGCCAGTTATATTTATCTTCCATAAAGGAAACACCTTTTCCCTTAATTGTGTCCGCTATGATAACTGAGGGCAGCCCCTTTTTAGCCTTTGCTGTATCAATTGCCTCGATAATCTGGGACATGTTGTGTCCATTGATCCGCTGGACATCCCAGCCAAACGCCACCCATTTATCTTTGATAGGTTCGATGGGCATAACCTGAGAGTTGTATCCATCGATTTGCAGCTTATTATAGTCAACTATGCCAACCAGATTATCCAAGCGAAACTTGGCCGCGCTCATGGCAGATTCCCAGAGCACGCCCTCATCATGTTCCGAACAGCCTATCAGGACATACGTCATATAAGTTTTCCCCATTAACTTTCCCGATAAAGCCATGCCAACTCCGGCGCCAAGCCCATTGCCAAGTGATCCCGTGGTCATATCCACTCCCGGAGTTTTCATCATATCCGGATGACCCTGAAGAATGCTGTTTATTTTGCGCAGAGTGTCAAGATGTTTTTTATCAAAGTAACCCTTTTTTGCCAGCGCCGCGTACCATATGGGACAAGCATGGCCCTTGGACATAATAAATCTATCCCTGTCCTGCCAGTTCGGGTTGGCCGGGTCCACGTTTAGGGAATGAAAATATAGTACAGTCACAATGTCAGCAGCAGACAGCGATCCCCCGGGGTGGCCTGATCCCGCCCGGGTTATCATATTGATCACGTCGATCCTAAGCGCATTTGCGATCTTCTCTAGATTTGCTACATCGTTCTTATCTGTCTTCATAATAAGCTTAACCCTGAACTTTTCTTTTTATTACACTCATTGCCGCGTTGGCAATGTGTTTGGGGGACATAGAATATTTTTCCAATAGTAATTTGAAGTCTCCTGATTCCGCAAAGGTATCCTGAATGCCTATTCTTTTTTGGGGAACCGGGCAATTTTCCGTTAAAACTTCGGCTACTGCAGAGCCCAGGCCGCCATTTATTTGATTGTCCTCCACCGTCACTATCGCCCCTGTGTCCCTGGCAGCTTTAATTATTGCGTCCTTGTCCAGAGGTTTGAGGGTAGGCATATCGATAAGGGTTGCAGAGATACCTTCTTTTTTTAACAGCTCAAGCGCCTCAAGAGCGTTATATGTCATATCTCCGATTGAGATTATGGTTACATCCGGCCCATCTGCCAGCTTGAATGATTTGCCTATTTCAAAATCTATGCTTTTTTCGTAAATTATAGGTACCTCATCCCTGGTGAATCGCAGGTACACGGGACCTATGTGCTTTGCCGCAGCTCGTACTGCAGCCTTGGTCATTATGTAGTCGGTGGGAGCAATTACAGTCATATTAGGCATTGCCCTCATAATCGAGAGATCTTCCGTAGCCTGGTGAGTGACTCCGTCCGTACAGGGTGTGAGCCCGCCGTGAGCCACGGCAATTTTTACGTTTAATCTGGGATAGCATATAAAAGTTCTTACTTGCTCGCATGCTCGCATGGAAGCAAATACTGCGTAAGTTGAGACAAACGGTATCAACCCCGTTGTCGCAATACCGGCGGCTACCATCATCTCGTTTTGCTCTGCAACTCCAACGTTGAAAAATCTATCCGGAAAAGCTTTGGCGAAGTAACACGTTTTAGTTGAGGATGATATGTCGGCTTCAATAACGACAATATCGGCAATTTGTTTTCCGAGCTCTACGAGCTCTTCTCCGTAAGCTTCTCGTGTATATCCTTTTTGCATACTTTCTCCCTTTGTGATCGTATATGTTCTGTATCGTTGAAATATTCGAATCCATCATGAACCTTTAAGACGGCTCAATCATAACTTTTATTGAATCACCTTCCTTGTGCTTATCAAATGCTTTCTCCCACGCCTCTAATTTATACCTGTGGGTTACAAAAAGACTTTCATCGATTTTGCGTTCTTTCAAAAGCTGCAGGCTTTTATCCCAGGACCTCAAAGTAAATCCCAGCGACCCAAAAACGGCCAGCTGTTTTGTCACTATGGAATCAACGTCAACAGTAGATTTTTTACCGGATAATCCTACCTGCACTAATGACCCCATTTTTCTCAGATTGTTGATGCAGTTGTTTAAAGATGTATCGACCCCGGAGCATTCAAAACACTTGTCAAAAGTACTTACGCCAAATTTGTTGAACAGACTCTTAGCGATGTCTTCTTTTTCTACGTTCACAACCAGATCCACTCCGAGTTTTCCCCCGATTTTAAACCTTCTCCTATCGCTTGAAATGCCTGCTAATATCACGCTGCAATTTCTCAACTTTAACAATGCCGTTATCAATAGTCCTATGGTTCCCGAGCCCGAAACCATGCAGCGGTCTGTGGGCAGAATATTGGCGAAATCGTCGACGCTTTGCACGCAACATGAAAGCGGCTCAACCAGGGCGCCAGCTTCAAAACTAATAGAATCGGGTAATCTGTAGACCATATCCTGTCTTACACAGACGTATTCGGTCATAGCGCCGTTAACGCCGTGACCCATACCTCTCCTCGAAGGACAAAAAATAAAATTGCCGCTCTTACAATACTCGCAAGTACCACAGGTGACTGCTGTCGAGGGCAGCACTACGACCCTGTCCCCGATCTTCAGGCCCCTTGCATTCTGCGCAGTCTTGCCTATTTCGACTATTTCACCGGAAAACTCATGGCCCAGGATTACGGGTGGATTATAATAGGGGAAATTTCCATCGTGTATATGCAAATCTGTTCCACATATTCCGACAGATTTAACCTTTATTTTTATCTCACTGCCCTTACATTTTGGTTCCTCCATATCCACCAACTCCACATTGCCGGCTCCTCTGGTCTTCTTCATCAATGCTTTCATTTCATTTGTCCTTTGTTATGTAGATAGAAATCGCCCACATTTAATATTTTCAGTTTGCCCTCAATTTTCGAATTTACAAGTAGTTTTTTCAGGATTTCAGGGTCAGAATCCGTATAGGGGATAATGCCATAATGCATAGGTATGATCACTTTTGGTTTGATTAAACCTATTAAATTGACTCCCTCTTCAGGGGTTAGATTGCCGCCTTTACCGTTGGCCGCCAGTAGAAGGATATCGATATTTAACAGGTTTAAGTTTTCAAAATTATCTAAGTATTCCGTGTCACTAGTATGGTATATGTTGATGTTATTGATTGAAAGTATATAACCCTGGCCATCGTCTTCTCCGTAAACTTCCTTATTCAATTTAAGGGAATCGGCGATATCCAGCGGTCCCCGGTGTTTTGCCGGAACCGCAGTGATATGACAATCGTGATCGAGTCTCAATGACTCGCCTCTTTTAATGACCATGATGTTGTTCGCAGGGACTCCCAGTTCCAGAAAATGCTTTGCGCAAGATTGTGGTCCGACAAATTTAATAGCACTTTTATTTCCAATTCCTCGTATGGTTTCAGGGTCCAGATGATCCAGATGATCATGTGTACAAAGATAATAATCACAATCAATCTCGCCCGGCTTTAGAGGAGATCTCGCAATTCTACTGAGCTCTTCTACCGGATTTCGAAAAAGCGGCTTTAAAATATCGTAGACGCTATTTGATAGATAGGGATCGATAATTATATTTTTATGCACGGTTCGAAAATAGAAGCTGGCGCCGCCCAACCACCAAATTAATATCTCATCGGGAGATATTTCATATTCGTGAAAATCTTTTATCGAATTACTCATCTGTCTTATATGACATCGCTTCTAGACTGCGACAATCAGCCATCTGGATATAATACAATAGCTATATGGCTTCAATATATTTCCGATATTTGGCGATATCTTTCTTGGATTTCAGTATTCCCATCTCGATATGATATTGGACCTCTTCGTCCGGCTTGAGGAATTTCAGTCTTCCCTCTTTCCTTTCAATAGCTCTGCCATGTACATTGCAGTTTGCCGGCTCTATCCCAACTACGTACTCGCCCTGACCCATCATTTTCCATTCGTTCAGATACGGCAGATTATTCTTATTAAACCTGATATAGAATCCGATTCCAGTTCCTGCAAACTTCTCATTTATGATTGCTGTATTTGCAAATCCCGATTTATCTGCCTTGATATCATGTAAAAAGACATTTTCTTTATAACCTCTTACAGGTTCGCTAAAAGTCGAGTAATTTTTCAGCCCCTTTCTTGCGTTCTCATCAAAGGGAATTACCTTGCTTTCGGGTTCAACTAATACCGAGTCTTTATCAAGCACAGGGAATCCTACGTTGATGTGATATATGATCATATGTGGACTATTTTTAAATCCGATATTTTTCACCGTATCATCTATAAATAACTTATCTTCTCCCATTTTCATTGAAATCTTTCTTTTGAGTTCCAGATTGTATCCAAACACTGAAGATTCCCTTACCAGGCCCTGAACCTCAATAAAATAATCGTCTGCAACCCAGTATTCATTCGTTTGAACGTTATACGCGGGAAGGTTTGAGATCCTTCCATGCAATCCCAGGTCTTCACCCATATCTTTAGAAGGATGCCCCGCGTATGTTAACCCGCATGTCGTCAGAATTCCGCCGAAAAAAGTCTTTAGCCACTCTGAGCCACTCGCATCATAATAGATAGGCGAAGTCTCGAAATTCGATGAATTCCAGCCTATCGGAATACCTTTATATTCAAGATGGCTTATATCCAGACCTCTATCTAAGAGGACAGACGCATTTAAGCCATTGCCATTCCGTATTTCGACAACCCGTATCCCTTTTGAGACACCATCTGTATACTCGTATTTTTTTGTGCCCCCAATCTGATAAACATCACCGATTTTCTGTCTGAGCTCATTTTTAGAATAGTTTTTGTCGTATAAAAACAATTGTCCCTCCATTACTGAAACATCTGACGACTATTAGGTTATTTAAGCTATCTTTTTTAGCGACTCTTTACCGGTTTTTGGGTGATGAGATTCCGGCATAGGAACATAGGAAGTGGTTCCTCCATCGACATATATTATCTGGCCGGTAACATGTGAAGCCTTTTTGCTGCATAAAAACATCACCGGATCAACCACTTCCTTTATCTCACCGATTCTCCCCTGAGGTATATAAGGAAACCAATTTTCGGGATAGTCCGGATCTAAACCGAAATTTCGTGCCACTGCGATTGTCCCGGGAGAGACACAATTCACCCTGATGTTGTATCTCGCAAGTTCGACTGCCAGGGACTTTGTGATCAAGTTGACTCCGCCTTTGGAGGTACAGTAGGGAATAAGATAATTCATATATGCATGACCACCCATGCTGCCGATATTTATAATCACTCCGCCTTTATTATTTTTCATAGACGGTAGGGCCTGTTGAGTACACATAAAGATACTCTTAAGATTCGTATTAAGCGTTCTATCCCAGTCATCTTCCGAAAATTCCTCGAACGCTTTCCATATCGCAACGGCAGAATTATTAATCAAAATATCGACTCTTCCGAATTTTTCGTATGTAATCTCAAACAATTTATTTACATCTTTAAATTTACCCACATCTGCCTCGACAACGATTGATTTCCTGCCAAAAGCTTCTATTTTGCTTTTTGTGTCCTGAGCGCCTTCTTTATCCGAACAATAATTGACCACTACATCTGCACCGTTTTCTGCCAACCCCACGGCTATGTCTTTGCCGATGCCTTTGCTTGAACCGGTGACTAATGCTACTCTACCGACAAATTCGCACATAGTTCTCACCTCTTAAGTTCAATTAAATGTAAATCAAGATTAATTAGTTGATAAGAAGTCCCACCATCGGACACTCTACAGATTGACACCCGGCCTCCGCTGAATATCGACACTAATCTAATCTAAAGCATTACCCGTTTTAATGTAAAGACAATAATAGTCCAGCCGGTTGACAGCACTCAGGACGTTTCTGGTATTAATGACCGAGAATCAGTATTAATGTTTTCAGTATTGTATTTACTTGTGGTAAGCGGGTAAGTATAATATCCTGCAGCTACCCGGTGGTTGTTTACGAGTCGGGATAAGATGTTCATGGATAGAGTTAAATCTGAATGAGCGAGTTGTGGAGAATGTTCTATGACAGAACTCGTTTGTTCTGTATTTAAAAGAAGCAAGAGGGAAGGATAGCGGCATGATTTACTGGGCGCCCCTATTTCACTTCTACCAGCCGCCGACGCAGGTACCCGAGATATTGATGAAGGTGGCCAACGAGTCATATCGCCCGGTGCTGGAAGTATTTGACGAATACCCCCGCGCCAGGGCAACTTTCAATATCAACGGTGTGCTCAGCGAGATGCTGGGCCTGTACGGCTACAGCGATGTGCTGAGCGGTATGCGCAAGTTGGCCGAGAGGGGGCAGATCGAGTTCACCGGCTCGGGAAAGTACCATCCCATACTGCCCCTCATACCTGCTGATGAAGTAGCCAGGCAGATCACGCTCAACCATAGTACAAATCGGCAGTATCTGGGCGAAGCTTACCAGCCCAGGGGCTTTTTCCCTCCCGAGATGTGCTACTCCAGGGAGATCGCCGAACCTGTCAGCGCATCGCGACATGATTGGATCATAGTCAGTGGCATCGCCTGCCCGGTGGGCTGGCCCATGGATGTCATCCACCGCATAGATTACGCCGGCCAATCGCTGGCGGTGCTTTTCCGCGATGATATCCTCAGCAACAAGATCAGCTTTAAAGATGTGGACGGCAGGGGATTCATCGAGCATTTGAAACAACTGCGCCAGGGTGAAGGCGATATCTATGTGATAACCGCCATGGATGCCGAGACATTCGGCCACCATATACAGCACTGGGACAAACTTTTCCTCTCGGAGGTTTACGAGACGCTGGTGCCGGCTGAAAATAATCAAGCCGTGATGCTCGAGCAGAAGCCGCTGGCTGACCAGCACCGCAGACTTTTCGAATACGAGAAGTCACAGGATGCCGGTGAGATCAGCATCGTCACAATCAGCCAGTTGCTGAATCTCTTTCCCGCAGGGCAGAAGATCAGTCCCAGACCTTCGTCGTGGAGCACCTCGGCGGCGGATATCCAGGCTGGAAATTATTACCCGCTGTGGAAGGATAAAAACAATAGGGTGCATAGTATGCAGTGGGAACACCTGGACCTGGCCATCAGGATCGCGCATAGGGCCATTGATATTGCGGACAATCCCGCCAGCCTGGACTATGCCAATATAGCCAGGAACGCACTTGACCGCGCTCTGCATAGCTGCCAGTTCTGGTGGGCCAGCAGGAAGCCCATGTGGGATATCAATATGATAGACAAAGGCCTGGCACTGCAGCGGCAAGTACTGTTAAACTCATTCAAAGCCATATCCCTCAGCGGTTGCAGCCAGGAAGAAAAAAAGGAGAATTATTACTACGCGATAGCGGCCAGGCACGTCTTTGACCGGATCACTGATCATCTTTTCATGGATTAGGTGAAGATCCAATAGTCTGCCGCAACTAATGGAGGATTGACGCTATGAGGTCCCGAGAGCTTATAGGAAAAGAGGTTATCGATGCGGGCGCACGCGTCATGGGGCGTGTGAAAGACGTCGAGATAGACCCGGTGAAATGGAATGTGACGGGCATAATCATAACAACCGGGTTCATGCGCGCCAGGACCTTATTGACTGGCGATATAGACAAGGTCGGCGACAAGGTTATGCTGAAAGTAGCCTTCGATAAGCTCCATAAAGCTTGAGCACAAGGGTGCATATTTGAAGCGGATATTTCTGGGATTGGCCATTCACAACCATCAGCCTATCGGCAATTTCCCGTGGGTTTTTGAAGATGCTTACCGGCAGGGCTATTTACCCATGCTCGAGGCGCTGGGGCGGCATCCCTCCATCAACGTATCGCTGCATTACAGCGGCTGCCTGCTCGACTGGATATCGTCCGAACACCCTGAATTCTTCAAATTGCTGGCCATGCTGATTTCCCGGGAGCAGGTGGAGATAATGGGAGGGGGCTACTACGAGCCGGTGCTGCCCATGATACCGGACGCCGACAAATCCGGTCAGGTCGGCAAGATGAGCGAATATATATGGCAACAATTCGGACGCCGCCCCCGAGGCATGTGGCTGGCCGAACGGGTTTGGGAGCCTTCGCTGGCCAGGATAATTGCTGATGCCGGCATCGATTGGACACTGGTGGACGATACGGCGTTTAAGATGGTTGGCCTGAATGAACATGACCTCTTCGGCTATTTCAAAACAGAGGAGCAGGGAAGGTATATCAAAGTCTTCCCTATCAGCAAATACCTGCGCTATGCCATACCGTGGTATAAAGTGGATGATGTCATCGCCTATCTGAGGGAAAACGCGTCGGAAAGCGGGGAACGAATAGCAGTGCTGGGCGACGACGGCGAGAAATTCGGAGTCTGGCCGCAGACCTGTGAACTGTGCTGGGGAGAAGGCTGGATGGAGGATTTCTTCACGTTTATCGAAGCGAATGGAGAGTGGCTGACTACTATCAAGCTGGGAGATTATGCGGAAAGTCATGGACCGGCGGGCCGCGTATACCTGCCCTGCGCATCCTATGACGAGATGCTGGAATGGTCTTTGCCGGCGGACATCTCGGAACTGTATAAGCAGTTGAAGCGCCGCGCGGGGGAGGAGCAATTTGCGGGTGTGCTGAGCCATGTTTTCAGCGGCTACTGGCGTAATTTCCTGGTCAAGTACCCGGAGATAAACCGTATGCAGAAAAAGATGCTCGCCGTCAGCGCGCGCGTCCACCTGGCGCGCGCAGTAAATGAAGCTGATTGCGGGATCGATTATCTCTGGAAGGCTCAATGTAACTGTCCCTACTGGCATGGTGTATTCGGCGGAATTTATTTGCCTGATATACGGGCAACAACCTTCGCCAACCTTATCAGGGCGGAAAACTGCGCCGACGCGGTTCTGCCGGGCTCCGGTGCGGGATACCACTGGCAACAGGTTGATTTCGATGGTGATGGCAATGATGAGATAGTAATTGAAGGCAGCGACCTCAACCTGTACTTCAGCCCCGCAGAGGGCGGCAGCATATTTGAATGGGACCTGCGCGGCCATGCCTGCAATGTACTGAGCACCGTATCACGCAAACCGGAGGCCTATCACATGGAGATCGCCGGGATTGAAGAGCAACGGCGGAGTTCGGATGACGGCTGCGAGGTTCACAGCATACATGATGGTGTCAGGATCAAGGATAGCGACATTGCGGACTGGTTGATCTATGATGCTATACCGCGATCCAGCCTGATCGACCGTTTTTTAGACGGCCGCGTGATGATTGAGGACTACCGCAGAGACGTTTTTGAGGACCGCGGAGATTTCGCCGGCCGGCCTTACGATTGCCGGGTTGACACGGGGGTCGATGCCCTGCAGGTTTACCTTGAGAGGGAAGGTACACTGCAACTACCTCAAGGTCCATGCGGCATCAGGCTAGAAAAAAGCGTCGCACTGGCGCGCAATGATGGCAGCCTCCATATCAATTACAGATTTGTCAATACCGGCAGCGCGGCAATAGACACGCTTCTGGCCGCAGAGTGGAATATCAATCTGCTGGGAGGAGGGCATAACGAGGCCGCCTATTATCACATCGAGGGTAGGGATATCGCAGACCTGCACCTTGACTCCAGCGGTGAGATAACAGAAATCACCCGGCTTATCATGGGTAACCGCCAACTGGGTATCGAGCTCGAACTGGAGCTCGACCGGCCGCTGACCATCTGGCGTTACCCGGTTGAGAGCGTGTCCAATTCTGAAGGGGGCCTGGAGAAAATCTACCAGTGCAGTTGTGTAGTGATACTGTTGCCATTGATGATAGACCCGGGCCGGTTGGCGTCCTTTAGCTACAGCTGGCGGGTGGCGAAATGACGGCAAAAGAGATATCGCTCACACCTTTGAGGAAGCAGTATCTGCGCATCAAGCAGAAATACCCCGGCGCCATCGTCTTTTTCCGCCTGGGCGATTTCTACGAGACCTTTGATGAGGACGCCAGGATCACGTCGCGCGAGCTTGAGATTGTACTGACCTCGAGGGAGATGGGCAAGGGGATAAAGGTGCCGCTGGCCGGTATACCTTACCATGCACTGGAGAATTACCTGGCGCGGCTGATAAGCCGTGGCTACAAGGTGGCTATCTGCGAGCAGTTAACACCTCCGGGCAAAGGCCTGGTTGAGCGGGACGTGATACGGGTTGTCACACCAGGCACCCTGATTGAGCCCGGATTGCTCGCGGAGAAAAGCAACAACTATCTGGTCGGCCTGCTGCTTGATAAAGGGCAGGCAGGCATAGCTTTTGCAGATATCACCACCGGGGAGTTCGCAGTTACACAGCTGTCCCGGGACCGGGCCGCTGACGAGATAGCCAGGCTGAACCCGGCCGAGATAATCGTGCCCGGGTCATCAGAGTACGTTGAGATCAACGCTTTCCACAATATAACCGGGATAGAAAGCTACTTTTTTGAGAGGGACACGGCCAGGCAGTCGCTGCTGGAGCTTTTTTCCGCATCGTCCCTGGAAGGTTACGGCTGTGAACACCTTCCTCTGGCAGTGGGTGCTGCGGGCGCCGTGGTAGCTTATTTGCGTGAAAACCAGAAGACGGCGATAGGGCTGCTCAACCGGCTCTCGACCTATTCAACAGGGTCTTTCATGACGCTTGATATGCAGACCATACGTAATCTGGAGCTGTACAGCAGCCTGCGCTGGGGGACGGCACAGGGCTCGCTGCTGTCCGTTATGGATATGACCAGGACATCCATGGGCGGCCGCCTGCTTAAGATGTTCATCGGCCGGCCATTGCTTGAGCTTGAGGCGCTGGCCCGGCGCCAGCAAGCTGTGGAATGGTTCTTTAAGAACACCCTTCTGCGCGGCACAATCATTTCGCTGCTGACCGACATGCCGGACGTCGAGCGCATCATCATCCGGGTACGCAGCGGCAACGCCCTGCCGCGGGAACTGGTTGCCCTCAAAATGGGACTGGAGAAACTGGCTGCTATCCAGGCTTCCCTATCTGAAAATGACTTGCCGTCCCAACTCGGGGAAGGCCTTAAGCCCTGCCCGGACGTGGTTGCGCTGATCTCTGACGCTATCGCGGACCACCCGGCTTCCAACTTCGAACATGGGGGGGTGATCAGGAAGGGTTTTTCGGAAGAGCTGGACAAGATCAGGGCCATGTCCTCTGATGCCCGCCAGTATCTGGCCGGGCTGGAGAAGCAGGAAAAGGAGCGCACAGGCATCAAGTCCCTCAAGCTGGGCTACAACCGGGTTTTCGGCTATTACATAGAGGTGTCGACTTCCAACCTGGCGGCCGTGCCCGCCGACTATATACGTAAACAAACTCTGGCCAACGGCGAACGTTTCTACACCCCGCAGCTAAAGGAATATGAGTCACTTATCCTCAACGCCCAGGAGAGGATGATCGACCTGGAGAAGGCCATTTTCGCGCAGGTGTGCCGGCAGGTCGCCGACCGCGGCGAGACAATACTGGAATCGGGCAGAGCACTGGCGCGGGTGGATGTTTACTCCAGCCTTGCAGAGGTGGCGGTGCGCCATAATTACGTTAAGCCGGAGTTGAATGAAGGGGAGACTATTACAATCAGGGGCGGCAGGCACCCGGTTGTGGAGAGGGCGCTGGGCAGCGGCGCATTTATTCCCAACGATACCTCGCTTTCCAATCAGGACAACCAGTTGATCGTGTTGACGGGCCCCAACATGGCGGGTAAGTCGACCTATCTCAAGCAGGTGGCGCTGATCGTTCTGCTGGCCCAGACCGGGAGCTACGTGCCGGCTGACGAAGCCGTCATCGGCATAGTAGACCGCATATTCACACGCATCGGCGCGCAGGAGGATATAGCGGCCGGGCAATCCACCTTTATGGTCGAGATGATAGAGGTGGCTAATATACTCAACAATGCTACAGCCAGGTCGCTGCTGATCCTTGATGAGGTCGGGAGGGGCACCAGCACCTATGACGGGCTTTCCATCGCATGGGCAACCATCGAGTACATTCACAATAATGCCAGACTGAGGGCCAGGACCCTCTTTGCCACCCATTACCACGAGCTGGTCGCGCTGGCCGCCAACCTGCCTCGGGTGAAAAACTTCAACATGGCCGTAACAGAGGAGGAGGGGAAGGTCATATTCCTGCGCAAAGTCATTCCTGGTGGGGCGGACCGCAGCTACGGGATACATGTTGCTCAGCTTGCCGGAATTCCGAAGGCGGTCATTCGCCGCGCTGAGGAGATCTTGCAGCGGCTGGAAGAGGAGCAAGCAGGGCGCAAGAACGGTGCAGGGAAGGGATCCGTTGATTCCCAGGCCTTGCAGCTATCGATTTTTGGCCAGTCTTCTGAAATCGAAGCCGAATTAAAAAAACTGGATATCGACTCTATGTCGCCGATCGAGGCCATCAACAAGTTGTACGAGCTGAAAAATATAGCTGAAAGCGATTAACAGTGGTAATAAGCTTTGCGTCTTATAGCTGCCCGGTGGAATAGCAGTATCTGCCGGAAAGTGCTATAGTCTTAACCCCATGAAAGAGAAAATAGAGGAGCTAAAGCAGGGCACGGTAACTACGCCGCAGGGCTTCTTGGCCGGCGCCGTGGAGGCCTCGGTTAAATACAAGGGGCGGCTTGACCTGGGCATACTATGCTCCGAGACGCCAGCCGTTTCCTCAGCGGTTTTTACTAATAACAAGGTCAAGGCAGCACCCATTCTTATCAGCGCTAAAAATAACGAGAAGGGCAGGGTATGTGCCATAGTGGTCAATTCAGGCTGCGCTAACGCCTGCACGGGTGAGAAAGGGCTGCGCGATGCCGTCGATATGGCTGCTGCTGCTGCGAAAAAGCTGGGTATCAGGTCCGACCGGGTCATGGTTGCCAGCACCGGTGTAATAGGCACCGTCCTGCCGATGGACAAAATAAAGGCGGGCATCGGTAAAATCAAGTTACTGAAAGATGGCGGACATAAACTGGCCAGGGCTATCATGACGACCGATACCCGTCCCAAGGAGATCGCTGTCAGGGTCATGGATGGCAGCGGGCACTATACAATAGGCGGGATAGCCAAGGGCGCCGGTATGATCCACCCGGACATGGCAACATTGCTCAGTTTCTTAACAACTGATGCCAGGGTCGAAGCTGCATTCCTTGCACGTGCGCTGAAGGCTGCTGTCGACGACAGTTTTAACATGCTTACCATAGACGGCGATACCAGCACCAATGACATGGTGTCCATCATTGCCAATGGCTGTGCCGACAATGAAACGATCACAGCTGGAAACGGCAGCATGTTCAGAGTAGCCCTGGGCCGGGTATGCCGCTACCTGGCCTGTAGCATCGCTGCCGACGGAGAGGGCGCTACCAGGCTGATCGAGGTGTGCGTGGAGGGCGCCAAGAGCCGGTCCCAGGCAAGGAAGGTGGCCAGGCTGATCGCCGCATCCGCGCTGGTGAAATCGGCTGTGCACGGCAACGATCCCAACTGGGGACGGGTTGTGGCTGTTCTGGGGCGCAGCGGCGCCGAGATGGACGAGGGAATGCTCGATGTTTACCTGCAGGGTGAGCAGGTGATGCGCTCCGGCAGTCCGCTGCCCTTTGAGAAAGACAAACTCAGCCGCCGTATGAAGGCTGATGAGGTTACCATCAGAGTTTGCTTAAATATCGGGATGGGGAATGCAGTAGCGTGGGGATGCGATCTCTCTCAGGAGTATGTTACTATAAATAGCGATTATACTACCTGACCGGTCCCGGAATTGCATATGTTTAGATCGAAAATCATAGTGGTTAAGATCGGTGGCAGTACTCTGGGCCAAAACGATACCACGATGGAAGACCTGGTAACCCTCCAGAAAAAGAAGGTTCCTGTGGTTGTTGTGCATGGGGGAGGCAACGCGGTAACGGAATGGCTGAGCAGGCTGCATATATCCACGCGCTTCGTACAGGGCCTGCGCGTGACTGACGAAGATACACTGATGGTCGTCACGGCTGTGCTGGCCGGCCTGATTAATAAAGAGCTGGTCTCGGAGATATCCCGAAGGGGCGGGAAAGCCGTGGGAATCAGCGGCGCCGATGGAGCGATCGTATTGGGTAAGAATAAGGACCGAGAGCTGGGACTGACAGCCGAAGAGCTGACGGTGGATTCCCGGCTGCTCAAAGTGCTGCTCAGCAACGGTTATATGCCTGTAATAGCGCCCGTGTGCATCAACTCCGAACCCGGTGGCAGGCAGGATAACAACCTCCTGAACGTCAACGGCGATACAATCGCCGCCGAGATCGCCGCTGCGCTGGACGCCCGTAAGCTGATCTTTCTTACCGACGTGCCGGGGATATACGACGATTCAAGGCAGGTGATAACACATATCGATGTCGGCAAGGCTAGGAACATGATCGATACCGGGACCGCATCAGGCGGCATGGTGGCCAAGCTTGAGGCAGGCATGATCGCCGCCCGCAAGGTTTCTCTCACGCGCATAATAGACGGGCGTGTAGGGCATGCGCTGATCGATGAAATTGAAGGAAAAGGGAGTGGTACCACAATTGTCAACCGAAAATAAAAACTGGCAGGATCTGGAAAAGCAGGTGTATATGCAGCTGGCCAAACGCTGGCCGGTCACCATTGTACGCGGCAAAGGCATGAAAGTCTGGGACGAAAAAGGCAGGGAGTACCTGGATTTCGTGGCCGGCATCGCGGTGACCAGCCTGGGGCACTGCCATCCTGTGATCGTCAAGGCGCTGACGCGCCAGGCTAAAACACTCATCCAGATGTCCAACATGTATTACACAGTCCCGCAGCTTCAGCTGGCAGAGTTGCTGGTCAAGACGAGCTGCCTTGACCGCGTCTTTATCTGCAACAGCGGAGCAGAGGCCAACGAGGGCGCCATCAAGCTGGCACGCCGTTACGGCAAGCTCAAGCTGGACGGCGCCTACGAGATAATCACAACGAACGAGTCGTTCCACGGCAGGACACTGGCGACCACGGCAGCCACGGGACAGAACCAGTTCCAGGAGCCTTACACGCCCCTGCCGACAGGGTTTGTCAACGTCGATTATAACGATCTGGAGGCTATCAAGGCAGCCACCAATAAGCTGACCTGCGCGGTCATGCTGGAGCCCATACAGGGTGAGGGCGGCGTCAACGTGCCGTCGGACGATTACCTGAAAAAAGTGCGGGTCTGGTGTGATGAGAAAGGGCTGCTGCTTATACTGGACGAGGTCCAGACGGGCATCGGCCGCACCGGCACCCTTTACGCCTACCAGCAGTATGGAGCGGAGCCGGATATTATGACCCTGGCCAAAGGTTTGGGTGGAGGCGTACCCATAGGCGCGTTCCTGGCAAAAGAGCCCGCCTGCGTTTTCAAAATCGGCGAGCATGGCACCACATTCGGCGGCAATCCACTGGTCTGTGCCACTGCCTTTGACGTGCTCAGCTATATAATTCGGAAAGACCTGCCGGGTCACGTCGGCCGCATGGGAGAGTATCTTCGCGCTGGCCTGAAAGGCATGGCCGCTGACTATAAGGTGATTAAAGAGGTGCGGGGAAAGGGCTTGCTGGTGGCGCTGCAGTTCAACAGTGAAATTGCGGAGGCGGTGGTGTTGGCCTGCCTGGAAGGGGGCATTATAGTGAATAAGGTGAAGTCCGACGTGATACGTTTTATCCCGCCACTCATCGTTTCGGAGAAAGAGATCGATAGGGCGCTGGACGTGCTCGGCAAAGTATTGAAAGAGAGGCAATAAGATGGCAAGAAAAGCGAAGGGAAAGGTAGTTCTGGCCTACAGCGGCGGATTGGATACATCAGTCGCCATCAAGTGGCTGGCTGACAACTACAAGATGGATGTGATCACGCTCTGCGTCAACATCGGCGGTGTCAGGGATGTGGAGGGCATCAGGCAGAAGGCTTTGAAGCTGGGTGCGGTGAAATCCTTCGCCGTTGACGCGAGGGATGAATTTATTGACGATTACGTTTTCAAAGCCGTGAAAGCTGATGCTTTGTACGAGGGACAATATCCATTAGCCACGGCGCTGGGCAGGCCCCTTATGGCCAGGCTGCTGGTAGACCTGGCGCATATGGAGGGGGCAACGGCCGTGGCCCATGGATCGACAGGAAAGGGCAACGACCAGGTGCGTTTCGACGTCAGTGTGCTTGCGCTGGGACCGGAGCTCAGGATCATCGCCCCGGCACGCGAATGGGGCATGACCAGGGACGAAACCATTGAATATGCGCACCGGTACAAGATACCCGTGCAGGTTAAAGTGTCCCGGCCATATTCCATAGATGAAAATCCCTGGGGCCGCAGCATCGAGTGCGGAATCCTTGAAGACCCCTGGAACGAGCCGCCCGAGGATATCTACGAGTGGACCAGGTCCCCTGCCGACGCGCCGGACAGGGCTGAATATGTGGAGATAGGCTTTGAGGGAGGGGTACCTGTTAGCCTCAACGGCAAGAAAATGGAGGGCTTACCCCTGATTGAAAGGCTCAATGTGATAGCCGGGCGCAACGGCATAGGCAGGATCGACCATATGGAAAGCCGCCTGGTGGGTATAAAGTCCAGGGAAAACTACGAGGCCCCGGCTGCGATGGTTATCCTGAAGTCCCACCTTGCGCTGGAAGCCATGACGCTGACCAGGCATCAACTCAGGTTCAAGGAGAGGGTGGCGCAGGAATACTCAGATATAATCTATAACGGCCTGTGGTTCTCCAAGCACAGGGAGGACCTGGATGCCTATATAGACAGCTCTCAGAGGTACGTGTCGGGCACTGTCAGGGTCAAGCTGCACAAGGGCAACTGCATCATCGTCGGGCGCAAGTCGCCTCACTCTCTTTACAGCTTTCAGCTGGCAACCTATGACCGGGGCGATCTTTTCGACCAGAGCGATTCGGCGAGCTTTATCCGCATCTGGGGCCTGCCGCTCAAGATACAGGCGCAGGCGCAGATCACAGGATTATCCGCGCTCGGGAGCGGCAAGAGGGTAAAAAAGAAGAAGTAAGGGTACGGTGGAA